>Ga0247611_10001505_pt1 | contig 41146 bp, 30 predicted proteins | sample 177DNAGHGhighgp2_FD_192422 | JGI IMG/M metagenome (GOLD analysis project Ga0247611, IMG submission 192422) | Sheep rumen microbial communities from Palmerston North, Manawatu-Wanganui, New Zealand - 1770 DNA GHGhigh gp2 | ecosystem: Host-associated > Mammals > Digestive system > Stomach > Rumen... | reverse complement strand
CAAGCCAGAAGGTCTCCCACGACGAGTCGTTGCAGGGGTTGGTTTCTGAATCTTTCACTGCCACATTGTTGACATTGAGCCACTTGCTCCAGCCGGTGGCTGCGTCGAAGGCAGAGGCCTTGTAGTTGGCACCGTAGTTGGTATAGGTACTCTCGTTCTTGGCGTAGACGGAGATGCCTATTGAGTAACCGGGCTTGTCGCCGCTGACGACGGGTGCAATAAAGGAGCCGTCGCTGGTGGTGCGGTTGACACCGCAGAAGTGATACATGGTGGCAGCGTTGTAGGCTGTATGCAAGTCGCTGGCAATCTTCTCTGCCTGAGTCTTCAGAGTGGTGTTCTGCAGATAGTTGGATACCAGGTTGGCATAGTCGAGCAGGTCGATATAGGGGCTGTCTTTCTCGAAGAGGTAGACGAGATGGGTTGCCTGGTCGATGTCGCTGGCATTGGTAGCGTAGTTGGCGGCGAGCAGGTCGGCCAGGGCTTTCACCTGTGTGTTGATGGCGGCCAGCTTGTCAGAGCGCCAGCAGCCGAAGTCGCAGTTCTCGTTGTGCATGATGTTGGGGTTCTTACTGTCTTTCACATTGAGGAAGTCCCCGTTGACGGTTTCGATGGTGGTATGCTGCTTGGCGATGGCTGCCTCAAAGTCGTTGGGCGAGGCATTGATGGCATCGATGAGCCCAGTGATGTGCTTGTTGTTGATGCGTGCTACGTGCGAGCTGGCAAACTGGTATTCGCAGTAGGGAGCAACCTCGGTGAACACTTCGAGCTGACCCATCAGACAGCCGTACCAGTAGATGGCCTTGATCTTGCCGGTCTCCTTGAGGGCCTCGGCGATGGTCTTGATGGCTACACTCTTGTTGTCGTGGTTGTCGTCGTAGCCAATGCCGCGAGTAAATACCTCATGGTCAAGGTCGAAGCCGCCACCGTGGTTGGTAGGCATCAGGATGTAGTTCTCGGCAGGAGCGGTCTGCTTGGCCCACTTGATGTAGTCAACGAGGGTAGACTCCTTGTAGAGTTCTACCTCGGAGGCATTCTTGTAGAAGCAGTCTTTGCGGAAGGCGTTGAGGTCATTCGCATATTTCGTGAAGTCCTTGGTGAGTTCATAGCGGTAGGTCTTGCCGAACTCGCCGTAGAAATGGTTTGGTGTCACTGAGGGGTCAATGCTCTGGTGGGTAGAGATGTCTTTCGACATGGAGTACATGACGGTGACACGCACCTGGTTGTTGCTGACGCCTAAGGACTTGGCCATGTTTTCAATAGCGCCGTCAACCTGCCAGTCGACATTTGCACCGCCACAACCATAGATCATGATGGTGTACTTGGCCGGCTGTACTGTGGTCTCGTCGTTTGTGTTTGTGTTGTTGTTGTCATCGTCTTTGCTGCAGGCGGTCAGCATCATGGCAAAACCGCACACGAAGAGCAGCATCTTGAATAATTTGTTCATTGTTTTTTTTCTCTTTTTAGTTTATATATTAATAATGTATGTTATTTTACTTCACCTCCCAAATGTCGTTGGTCTCCAGCAGTTCAGCGAAGTTATGATACTTCTTCTGGGCAGAGACCTCCTGAATCTGCTGACTGACAGCCTCATCATAGGTAGGAGCATCTACATCGCGGATGACGCCTAAGGCTACGGGGAATCCGTCGCCGTTGCCCATCAGGGCAAGCTTCAGCTGCAGCGTGTTGTCCTCGCAGTGGGCATCGTGCACCAGTACGTCGTCCAGCGTGTAGCCGTCCTTGCCTATCTCGACCACCTTCAGGCCAAAGCCCTGCTGCACCAGACCGTACTCGCTGTTCTCGCCAAACACGAGCTTCTCGCCGTGACGCACGTAGATGGCATTCTTCTTGCGGCCCTCCTTATTATATACGGCCTCGTGGGTGCCGTCGTTGAAGATGACGCAGTTCTGCAGAATCTCGCATACGGCCGCACCCTTGTGAGCATAGGCAGCCTTCAGAATCTCGATGGTGCCGGGTTGGTCGGTGGCTACTGCACGGGCGAAGAAATGTCCACGGGCACCGAAGCAGAGCTCAGCAGGACGGAAGGGGTCCTCCACCGTACCGTAAGGACTCGACTTGCTGACGAAGCCACGCGGCGAAGTGGGTGAGTACTGTCCCTTGGTGAGACCGTAGATACGGTTGTTAAGCAGAATCATGTTCAGATTGATGTTACGACGGTTGGCATGGATGAAGTGGTTGCCACCGATGGCCAGTCCGTCACCATCGCCGCTGACCTGCCATACGGTCAGGTTGGGATTGGCCACCTTCGCACCCGTAGCGATGGCTGCGGCGCGTCCGTGAATGGTGTTCATGCCGTAAGTGGCCATATAGTGGGGCAGACGGCTCGAACAGCCGATACCTGAGATAACGGCAGTATCCTGCGGGGCTACGCCAATTTCTGCCAATGCTTTATGGAACGATGCCAGAAAAAAGTGGTCACCGCAGCCCGGACACCAACGAGGCTGTCCTTTCTTAAAATCGTTTGCAGTATATGTACTCATAGCTTTACTTCTTTAAAATGTCCTCAAATGCGTTGACTAACTCTTCTACCACGAAAGGTTGTCCCTTCACCTGGTTGAACTTGTAGGGCGTGAAGTTGTCGACCTTCATGCGGAGGTAGGCAGCCAGCTGACCCATGTTCTGTTCGGCCACTACTACCTTCTTATACTTGGAGAGCACCTCAGCAGTATTCTTGGGCAGCGGGTTCAGGTACTTGAATTGAGCCTGGGCTACCTTGTGGCCCTTGGCGCGGAGCTCGTCCATTGCTGCATGCAGGTGTCCGTAAGTAGAACCGAAGCCCACAATAAGCAGTTCAGCATCGTCCTTGTCACCGACGACCTCGAGGTCAGGTACTTGGATGTTGGCAATCTTCTGCTGGCGCAGGCGCGTCATCAGGTCGTGGTTCTCAGGGTTGGTAGAGATGGCTCCCGTCTCAGAGTCCTTCTCCAGTCCGCCCAGGATGTGGGTGAAGCCCTCACGGCCTGGCACAGCCCAGTAGCGCGTACCGTTCTCAGCACGCATATAGGGTGTCCACTTGCCCTTCAGTTCCTCAGGAACGTAGGGAGGATTGATACTGTCGAGCTGGTCCATCTGCGGCAGACGGAAGGCACCTGAGCCGTTGGCGATATAGGCATCGGTCAGCAGCACGACGGGGGTCATGTGCTCTAAGGCTATCTTACAGGCCTGATAGGCGGCATCGAAACAGTCGGCAGGACTGGTGGCTGCCAGTACAGGCATGGGACTCTCGCCGTTACGTCCGAAGAGCACCTGCAGCAGGTCGGTCTGTTCAGACTTGGTGGGCAGACCCGTAGCCGGACCACCGCGTTGGACATCAAGCACCACCAGCGGCAGCTCCATGATGACGGCCAGGTTCATAGCCTCGCTCTTGAGACAGATGCCAGGACCCGATGTCGAGGTGACACCCAGTGCACCAGCAAACGATGCTCCCAATGCCGAAGCGGCTCCTGAAATCTCGTCTTCGCACTGTACAGTGGTCACGCCCAGCGACTTGTGCTTCGACAGTTCGTGCAGCACGTCGGTAGCAGGGGTGATGGGATAGGAACCCAGATAGAGCTTCAGGCCGGCCTTCTCAGCAGCAGCAATAAAGCCATAAGCCGTAGCCTTGTTGCCCGTGATGTCCATATAGCGTCCTGGCACCTTGTGCTTGGTCTCGATGCGACGCACGTTGACGGCACTTGAGTGGGTGTTGTGACCATAGTCATAGCCCGCCTGCACCACCTTGATGTTGTTCTCGGCAATCTGGGGCTTCTTGGCAAACTTCTCCTTCAGGAAGTTGGCCACCAGCGAGAGGTCGCGGTCGAAGAGCCAGCAGACCAAGCCCAGCGCAAACATATTGCGGCACTTCAGCACAGCCTTGTTGTCCATACCCGTATCGGCCAGAGCGTCCTTCACCATCTGCGTGAGCGGACACTGGATGACGCGGTCTGGGTCGATGCCCATTTCGCCAAGATAGTCAGCAGTCTGGAACTGAGCCTTCTCCAAGTCCTTCGGACCAAAGGAGTCGGTGTCGATGATGATGGTAGCATCAGACTTTGCATAGCGATACTGCGTCTTCAGCGCGGCAGCATTCATAGCCACCAGCACGTCGCACTTGTCGCCCGGAGTGTAGACCTGTCCGGCTCCGATGTGAACCTGGAATCCAGAGACACCCGTCAGCGAACCTTGCGGGGCGCGGATGTCGGCAGGATAGTCGGGAAATGTTGAGATACCATTACCTACGGTAGCTGATACCGTAGAGAAAATGTTTCCGGCCAGCTGCATACCGTCGCCGGAGTCACCAGAGAAGCGGACAACCACTTGGTCCAACTCTTTCACTTCTAATTGTTCAGCCATAATATATAAATATGTATATGTTATTTCAATCAGGGTGCAAAGGTCGTAAATATTTATGTAAAAGCCAAACAAATTGCAATAAAAATGCAATAAAGGGAACGTTTCTTCCCCTTTATTGCATTTTTATTCGGTTTAATGGTGCGTTCCTAATACTCAAACGAGGAACCACCGAGGAATTCGCGCAGCAGTGACGTCGGCGGAATCTGGTCTTCGGAGATGGGCCGGATATAGCGCAAGAACTTCTTCAGGCGATAGGCCTCGGCATATTCCACGCAATTCTCAGGCACCTGCTCCAGCAGCGGTTCCGCCTCTTGCTTGATGACGGCCAGCTCGAACAACATGGCCGAGTTGAACATGGCATCTGCATTCTCCTGATAGGGGAATATCCAGCGGTTCTCGCCATTGCGCACGCTGGGCCAGCGGCGGATGGTCTCCTGTGCCGAGACGCCACGGTACTTGTGGTCGCGGATGATGCGGCGCAGCAGGCGGTTGTCGGTGGTGGGAATGTAGTTGTGGTTGTCGAGCAGGATGGTGGTCAGTGCCGAGGCATAGACGCGGAATTTCTGCTCGTCGGGAATCTGGGCCGTCAGTTCGGGATTCAGGGCATGGATGCCCTCCACCACCAGCACCTCCTTACCCTTTAGCTGCAGTTTCTTGCCACTCCATTCGCTCTTGCCCGTCTGGAAGTTGTAGCGGGGCAACTCCACCTCCTGGCCCTGGAAGAGGGCGTTCAGCTGCTCGTTGAGCAGGGGGATGTTCAGGGCGTGCAGATGCTCGAAGTCGAAGTCGCCATTCTCATCGATCGGCGTCTTCTCGCGGTCCAGGAAATAGTCGTCCAGCGAGATGCCGATGGGCCGGATGCCGTTGATGGCCAGCTGGACAGAAAGACGCTTGCAGGTTGTCGTCTTGCCACTGCTTGACGGACCGGCAATGAGCACCATCTTGATGCCCGGGCGGTTGGCTATCTGGTCGGCTATCTGCGAGATTTTCTTCTCCTGCAGGGCCTCGCCAATCTGGATCAGGGCATTGGTCTTGCCATGCTTGATAGCCTGATTCAGGTCACCCACGGTACGCATGCCCAGAATGTTCTGCCACTGGTGGTGCTCCTGGAATATCTCAAACATCTTGTCCTGCCGGATGAAGGCCCCCAGCTGTGCCGGGTTCTGCTGTGAGGGTAAGCGCAACAGCAGTCCGTCGAAATAATACTCGAGTCCGAAGAGATGAATCTTTCCCGTCGAGGTGAGCAGAGCACCGTAGTAGTAGTCGACATAGCCGTCAATATCATAATAGGTGGTATAGAGCGACCCACTGCCTTCGAGCAACTTCACCTTGGAGAACGAGCGTGACTCGGTGAACATGCGGATGGCATCTTCCGTCGTGGTCTCGTGGCGGTGGATGGGCAGGTCGGCATCGATAATCTCCTGCATCCGCTGGCGCAGGGCATGCACATCGTCGGGGGTGACGAGGCGATCGAGCCTCAGGTCGATATAGTAACCGTTGGAAACGGGGATGTCGATGACGACCGTACAGTCAGGCCACAGGTCGTGAGCGGCCTTGTTGAGCACGAAAAAGAGCGAGCGGGTATAGATCCGTAAGGCAGAGGAATCGTGTAAATCCAGAAATTCGATATCCTTGGGTTTATAGACGCGGAAGTGCATGCCTTCTACCTTATTGTTGACCCTTGCACTAATCGGACCGAACTCCATTTGGAGCCCAGACTGAGAAAAAATTTCAGAAAGTGTGCTTCCGATGCTGATATTTAAAGTTTTTTTGTTATTTTTGCAACGAATTTTAATTTGCTGTTCCATAAACTATCGTTTTAAGTGTTCGGCAAAGATACGAAGAAAAATTAAATATTGAAAATTAAACAATAAATATTTATGTCAATTTGGATTTTTTTTAAGCTTTTGGGCTCTCTGGCTCTGCTGATGTTCGGTATGAAGACCATGAGTGAAGCCTTGCAGAAAATGGCAGGTCCACAGTTGCGTCATGTGCTCGGTGCCATGACCACCAACCGTTTCACTGGTATGCTTACAGGTATGCTTGTGACAGCATCTGTACAATCCTCTACGGCTACGACGGTGATGACCGTCTCGTTCGTCAACGCTGGTTTGCTGACACTGGCACAGGCCATTTCCGTCATCATGGGTGCCAACATCGGTACGACACTGACAGCATGGATCATGTCGGCAGGTATGTCGTTCGACGTCAGCAATCTGGCCTTTCCGGCATTCTTCATCGGAATCATCCTCATCTACCAGAAGAGGTACCGATACATCGGTGACTTCCTATTCGGACTGGCATTCCTCATCTTTGCCTTGGCCATACTACGGGCAACGGGACAGGACATGCACTTAGGCGAGAACCAGGCGGTGCTCAGCTTCTTTGCATCGTTCGACCCCAACTCATTCATTACCACGCTCATCTTCCTGTTCTTAGGCGGTGTACTGACCTTCTGCGTACAGTCGTCGGCAGCTGTCATGGCCATCACCATGATTCTGTGCTCCAGCGGGGCACTGCCCATTTATCAGGGTATCGCCCTGGTCATGGGTGAGAATATCGGTACCACCATCACCTCGAATCTGGCAGCCATGTCGGCCAACACCCAGGCCCGAAGGGCGGCCCTGGCCCACATGTTCTTCAACGTCTTCGGCGTCATCTGGATCCTGTTTGTCTTCCGTCCGTTCATCGACATGGTGTGCGGCTGGGTAGGCTACGACGTGGCGTTGGACAAGGAGACGGTCGGTGCCACTGCATTCTTGGCCAACGCTGCTAAGCTGAGCTTCGTGCTGGCGGCCTTCCATACCTCGTTCAATGTCGTCAACACCTTTATCCTCATCTGGTTCATTCCGCAGATTGAGCGCTTCGTCTGCTGGGTCATCAAGCCCAAGAAGGTGGACGAGGAGGAGGACTTCCGTCTGCACTTCATTACTGCCGGCTTCATGAAGACTCCCGAGCTCTCGGTGCTGGAGGCTCAGAAGGAGATACAGTCGTTCTCCGAGCGTATGCAGCGCATGTTTGGCATGGTGCGCGAACTGCTGACCCTGTCGTCGAGCTCGAACAGCAAGAAGGACAGCCAGACGGGCGACTTCAACAAGCTATACACCCGCATTGAGAAGTACGAGGGCATCAGCGACAACATGGAACTGGAGATTGCCAACTACCTGAACAACGTCAGTGACGCCCATTTGTCAGATGACACCAAGGCCAAGATTCGTGCCATGTTGCGTGAGGTCAGCGAGCTGGAGTCCATCGGTGACGCCTGCTTCAATATGGCCCGCACCATCTCGCGCAAGTATAACGGCAAGGAGGATCACTTCATCGACAAGCAGTACGACCACCTGCACCAGATGATGGAGCTGACCGACCAGTCGCTGTCACAGATGAACCGGCTGATGGGTGGCCGCAAGGAGTCGTTCGACGTCAACCGCACATTCAACATCGAGAACGAAATCAACAACTACCGCAACCAGTTGAAGACCCAGAACATCACCGATGTGAACAACCATGCGTACACCTACGCTGTGGGTACCATCTACATGGATATCATCAACGAATGCGAGAAACTTGGCGACTATGTAGTCAATGTCGTAGAAGCCAGAATGGGCACACGACAAAAAGAATTTTAAATTTTTGGGGTTAAATAACGTTCGTATGTGTTTTTTTTAGTAAATTTGCAGCCAGATAACAAACTCAATTCTTATTATGAGGAAGATATTATTATTCATAGCTATGTTGTTGACCTCCACGTTGACACTTTTGGCGCAGGTTACAAACTCTGCTTTGACAGGTAAAGTGTCCATGCAGGACACCAAGGAAGAGGTTATTGGCGCTACCGTCCAGGCCGTGCACGAACCCTCTGGAACAAAGTATGCCGCTGTGACTAATGAAAGTGGTCGCTTTACCATTCAGGGTATGCGTAACGGTGGTCCGTACACCGTCACAGTCAGTTACATTGGCTATTCCACCAAGACATTCAAGGACATCACGCTCCAGTTGGGTGAAACCTACAACCTGAGCGTATGGCTCACAGAGGATGCCAACGAGCTGACTGAAATCATCGTCAGCGGTAAGGCATCGAAGTTTGCCGCCGAGAAGACTGGTGCCACTACCAACATCAACAACCGCACTATTCAGGAGCTGCCCACCATCAGCCGTTCCATCGGCGACCTGGCTAAGCTGTCGCCCTACTATGGCGGCTCGAATAGCTTCGGTGGTATGAACGGTAAGATGTCGAACTTTACGCTCGACGGTGCCAACCTGAACAACAACTTCGGTCTGAATGCCAACCTGCCCGGTGGCGGCAGCCCCGTGTCGATGGATGCCATCGATGAGGTTCAGATGGTCGTTGCCCCGTACGATGTCCGCCAGACCAACTTCATCGGCGGCGGTATCAATGCCGTCACGAAGTCGGGTACGAACACCTTCAGGGGTACGGCTTACTACTACTACACCAATGAGGACATGCACGGTAACCGCGTTGACGGCGTACAGAATGCCGAGCCCAACCCCGACGAGCAGAAGACCTACGGTTTCACCCTCGGCGGTCCCATCATCAAGGACAAGCTCTTCTTCTTCGTCAACTACGAGCGTACTGAGATGGAGAGCATTCCCACCTACTGGCATCCTGCCTACGGTACCTATGAGCCTGGCGACACCAAGACCTACACGTCGCGCACACTACTGAGCGACATGGAGATGATTTCGAAGTTCGTCAAGGACAAGTATGGCTACGACACGGGTTCTGCCATCGACTACCCCGGCGGCATCACCAACAACAAGTATCTGGCCCGCATCGACTGGAACATCCATCAGAACCACCACCTGGCTGTCCGCTTCAACCACACCAACAACTCGAAGTACAGTCCCCCCAGTGCCACCTCTCGTGATGTCGGCGGTCTGTCACAGTCCTGCGTAGGTGTAAGCTCCATGGCTTTTGCCAACTCGTTCTATGGTCAGGATAATAAGGTGACCACCGTTTCGTTCGACCTGAACAGCCGGTTTGGACAGAACATCTCCAACCAGCTGCTGGTGACCTACTCTGACATCGACGACCCGCGTAGCAGCAACTCGTCCATCTTCCCCATGATTGACATCATGAAGGACGGAGACCCCTACATGACGTTAGGCTATGAGCTGTACACCTACAACAACCGCGTACAGAACACCATCCTGACCATCAACGACAATTTCGCCTACTACCTCGGCAACCACAAGATTACTGCCGGTCTGAACATAGAGCACCAGATGGCCCTCAACAACTACATGCGTCAGGGTACGGGCTACTACCGCTATGCCAGCATGGAAGACTTCATGAACGGCGAGGCTCCCATCGGCGTGGCACTGGCCTACGGCTACGACGGCGAAACCAATCCTTCGTCAAAGGTACGCTTCAACCAGTTTGGCCTCTATGCGCAGGACGAGTGGAACATCCTCGAGAACCTGAAGCTGAACTACGGCATCCGATTTGATAACATCTCGTTCTACAACGACGACCTGAAGGCCAACCCGCTGCTCGCCGGCATCGACTTCGGCGGACGACACCTCGACGTAGGCTCATGGCCCAAGGCTAACATCCAGATCTCGCCGCGTGTCGGCTTCTCATGGGACATCTTCGGCGACCACTCCGTCAAGCTGCGCGGAGGTACGGGCCTCTTCGCAGGCCGCCTGCCCTTGGTGTTCTTCACCAACATGCCGCAGAACTCGGGAATGCTGCAGAACCTCGTCATCGCCAGTGCTGGCGACTCGCGCCTGGCTAACTTCGCCGGTGGCGTGACGACCGGTATTGACCAGATTCGTGAAAAGTTGGGTGCTCCCTACAGCCAGAACGCCAATGGCATCGTGCCTTCTTCCGTGGCAGGCATCGACAAGAACTTCAAAATGCCGCAGGTATGGAAGTCCAGCATCGCCATCGACTATCAGGTGCCCGTCAACTTCCCGCTGACCGTCACCGGTGAGTTCACCTATACGAAGAATGTCAATGCCGTCAACCTGGATAACTACAACGTGAAGTCCATCGACGACACATGGCAGCGCATAGCCGGTGCAGACAACCGCTACATCTATCCTTCCGACTACCGTTACAATCCCACCTACACCGACGTGAACGGCTCCACCAAGACATTCACCAAGGATGCCTGCGTGCTGACCAACAACCACAAGGGCTATGGCTGGACAGCCAACATCACCGTCAATGCAGAGCCTATCAAAGATCTCTACATCATGGCTGCCTACACCCATACCGTGAACAAGGAAGTAACGGGTATGCCAGGCTCCAACGCCTCGTCGGCATGGAACTACCTGCACACCGTCAACGGTCCTAACGTCATCGAGGTGCGCAACTCCGGCTTCGTCACACCCGACCGCGTCATTGCCAACATCAGCTACCGCTACGGTAAGGATCACTACTCGCTGTTCTACAGCGGCTACTCACCCTCGGGCTATAGCTACTGCTACAGCAACGACATCAACGGTGACGGTCTGGCCTACGACCTGATGTATATCCCGCGTGACGACTCGGAAATCAAGTTCGCAAGCGACGACGACCGCACCCGCTTCTGGGACTTCGTCGAACAGGACGACTACCTGAAGCACCATAAAGGCCAGTATGCCGAGGTGTATGGCGGACGCGCACCCTGGGTACACACGGTTGACTTCAAGTGGGCTCACGACTTCGACGTGAAGGTTGGTAATACCAAGCACAAGCTGCAGCTCATTGCCAATGTCGAGAACATCGGTAACCTGCTCAACTCCAAGTGGGGCGTTGCCAAGCAGATTCCCGGCATGAGCAACAACATGTTCAAGCTTCTCAGCGTCGCCAATGCTTCTGACGTGAAGAAGGGTGCACAGCCTATCTTCCGCATGAACACAGACATGACGACTACCTGGGACTACACCCACAGCTACGGCCAGTGCTGGCGCTTTCAGGTTGGCGTAAAGTACTACTTCAACTAATAGCCCTGACAATAGAAATGCAAGAACGGCCCCGTGTTACAACGGAGCCGTTTCTTTTTTATACTCAGGTTTCTTGCAGGCGGTGCAGGTGACAGAGCAGTAGTTTGCCGTCGCCATCGCGCAGATGCATGCCGTTGCCCTGACAATAGCGGAAGTACTGGCAGTCGGCACACTCGCCTGTGCGCATCCATTCCCGATGCCGGTAGGCGGCATAGCGGTTCTCCCAGACCTCCATGAAGTCATCTTTGTAGATGTTGCCCTGATGGTAGTCGGCACGAATGCTGGCACAGGCGGCAATGGAGCCGTCGGCCATGACGGAACCTACCGTCACACCCGCCTGACAGGCGAACAGACGGTTGCGCACCTCACCCTCGTAATTGCCCAAGAAGCCCTCGCAGCCATAGTCAGCACGGATGCGACCTTCCACGCGTACCTTATTTATATAGTTAAAGACCCCACGGAACTCCTCGTTGGTCAGCCGCATGTCGGGGTCGAGGGCAGCACGGCCCACGGGAAAGACGGTCAAGAGCCGCCAGCGCTTCACGCCCTTGGCAATGAGGAACTCCTTGATGGCATCGAGCTTGGGATAGTTGCGACGGTTGACGCAGGTGACGATGTCGAAGACGAAACCCTCGGTGGCTACGAGCATGTCGATAGCCTGACTCACCATCTGGAAACTCTGGTCGTTGCCACGCATCCAGTTGTGGTCTTCCTCCAAACCGTCGAGGCTGATTGCCATCGTGTGAATACCAGCCCGTAGGAGTCCCTGCCAGCGCTGGGGCGTGAGGTGCAGGGCGTTGGTCACCATGCCCCAGGGAAAGCCTTTCTCATAGATGGCGCGTCCGCACTCCTCGATGTCACGGCGCATCAGCGGTTCACCGCCAGAGACCACGACAAACACGCTGTGAGGGTCAGTCTTCTTGGCGATGCTGTCGAGCACCCGCAAAAAATCCTCCTTGGGCATGTCGCGGCTCTCGGCTTTCATCTTACAGTCGCTGCCACAGTGGCGGCATTTTAGGTCGCAGCGCAAAGTGCACTCCCAGAAGAGTTGCCTCAGGGGGTGCTCCTTGCAGATGCTATTCTCCTTCTGTCGCCACAGTTCGAGGGCCAGTCGCTTCTTGAGCGTCAGCGGTGTTGCCTTCATTGCTTCTTCTTCAATTTGACGTCGGTAGTCAGTTCGTACTTTCCGCTATACCAGTGGTTGTCTCCCTCGCCCACCTTCACTGCCTTATTGAAGTCAACGTCAAGGGTGTCGCTGAGGAACTCACCGCCATTGGCCTCGCCGTCGACGTCCTCAAGTACAATCTTGACATCAGACCTGGCCATTCCTTCGTACTTCAACTCGTAACGACCCGCTTCATCTGTCTGACTGGAGCTGATTTCACCTGTATATACACCAGCCTCTGTCTTGCTAATCATCTTTGCCGACGTCTGAATGTTCTTCACAGGCATGCCTGCCTCGTCCGTCACCTGCCCTTTCAGGATATAGTCAGCACTCGGGGTGCCATACAAACAAATAATAGTGTCATCATACGATGACGAACACCCATAGCCCAACACCGACAGCAGGGTTGTCAAAACAGCGTTGTACCAACGGTTCAATCTTACTTTCATCTTTACTTTTTCTTTTTTTGTTGTGATTTACGTTTTTCGTTGTTCTATAGCCTAAACGTAAACCATCGTCATTCCTTCTACCCAAACAGAAGAAAATAACGTACTTTAACTTTTTTACAACGTCATTCAGCATCGTCACGTACGAAATCGGGACGAGCATCAGGGGCAGACTTCGCGCCATACTCCACCACATTATAATCCCGTGCCGTTGCCGTCAGCATCGACAGTCCCAGCACGAACATGAATAAGATATTCCTTACCATCATCATTTTCATTTTACGACTGCAAAGTTACAACTTTCTTTCGACTTCTCAGACAAAAAGACAGAATTATGATGAGGTATCTGTTAAATCATTATAAAAATATTGTCGTAATGTAACATAAAGTAATCTTTTATTGTTATATTTGCAAACCAAAATTTACATTATGACCAAATTCAGCAAATCAAACTGGCTGCCAAGCCAGTTAGCAGCCAACCTCGCCGTCGTAGGTGAGCAGATACGTCTGGCCAGACTACGACGCGACCTGAGCCTCGAACAGGTTGCCGAGCGGGCCCAGTGCAGCCGTCTGACAGTTGCAAAACTCGAAAAAGGGATGCCAACAGTTTCTGTCGGAGTGCTGGTCAGGGTGCTCTATGCACTACAACTTGGCGATGACATCCTTCTGCTCGCCCGTGACGACAAACTTGGACATGTCATCCAGGACATTGAGATTAAGAACAAGAAAAGAGCATCAAGGAAATAAACAATGGAAAGACTTGAGGTCATTGCCAGCTTCGACTGGCTTGAGCAAGAAGAGACAATTGGCTATCTGGAGTATGATAGCTTGAAAGGAAGAGATGTCTTTTCATTCGAATTCACAAAACAGTGGATTAAAAGCCATCCCGACATCATATTAGGGGGTGACCTGCAACCGTTCACTGGCAAACAATATGCAGAGCCAGGACGCGGCATATTCGGATGTTTTGCCGACTGCCTGCCTGACTTCTGGGGGCGTCTGCTGATGGATCTCAAGGCAAAACATTCTGCCGGCAGGATGGTTAAGCTGTCTGATTGGGACTACCTGAAAGGTGTGGAGGACACACTACGCGTTGGAGGGTTCCGCTTTAAGAATTCCGATACCGGGCATTACTTGAACTATTCAGAAAACTATCAAGTGCCGCCAATCATAAGCATTGACGCACTCGTTGAAGCCGCCCAGAAGATAGAAGAGGAGGAATTCAGTCAGGACGGCCCAGATAACAGGTGGATTGAGAGACTTCTCAAACCTGGGACGTCTGTCGGCGGCGCGAGGCCAAAGGCCTGTGTCACTGACGGGAAAGACCTTTACATCGCTAAGTTCCCTTCTACCGTAGACAGATGGAATGAGGGCAGATGGGAGTATTTTGCCAATAAGATGGCAGAGCTCTGCGGCATACAGACTACAGAAAGCAGGCTCATCCCCTCTGGGATCGGACATGACATTTTTCTTTCAAAACGTTTCGACAGAACTGCTGACGGCAAACGTGTTCACATGGCTTCTGCATTGAACATGCTCGGAGTGACATTGGAGGAAGCACAGAAGAACTTGCATAGTTATCATGAAATAGCCGACTTCATGGCCTTAAACGGAACCCATGTCGAACAGTCGATTCAGGAATTGTACAGGCGTATCGCGTTTAACATCTGTATAGGAAACGCTGACGACCACCTGAAGAATCATTCCTTCCTGCTTACAAAGAAAGGCTGGGAACTATCACCCGTATATGACATCAACCCCTCTATCTTCGAAACCCACAGTCTCCTAATAGACGGCATATCGAACAAGTCAAGTTTGGACAACCTTTACAAGGCACATCAATTATACCGGCTTGACAAAGATACAGCATACGACATTATCGAAGAAGTGACGCGGAACATGAAAAGCTGGAAGTCAATAGCGTCAGACTGTAGTATCAGCGACGGAGAGATGGAGTTGTTCTCCCAGAGATTTGAGATTGCAAGGGAACCTCTCCGATATAGCAAGCAAGTAGCTCCCATGTAACAAGGATGCTGTAAGGGAGCAGTCCCTATTTAGGCCCAATAAATGTTCGGTAGATGTCCGATACTTGTCCGGTAGATGTTCGGTATTCGACCGAACAAGTACCGAACATATAGTGAGCAAATAGCGGACAAGGAAAGAAGGAACTACGAAGCAAGACTGAGGTTAAGGTACAGGGTCGTGGGGACAGCACTGTCCCCATGACCCTCAAAGAAAAATGATCACAAAACCCCTGGTCACGCTGTATTCAATCACAGGGAAAAAAGTCATATAGCCTCTTGTCAGAGCGCACTTTCGGATGTGAAGAAGCGCATTCTTCTAATCGAAGGAGCGCATTCTGACCCCATCCAAACAGCATCTTTGGATAATGCAGATATGCTGTTTGCATGATGTAAACAGCATATCTGCATGGACCAAGCATGGCACATCCGAAGAGGACGCCATTTCGATTAACCGAGAACGTCACTTCGACCTGCCGAGAACGTCACTTCGATAAATGAAGCATGTCGTCAGGACCATCGGCGCACGGCGCAGGAACATTCTCTGCACGGCGCAAGAAAATTTCCTGCAGGGTGCTCCCGGCCGAGGAGCTGGAAGGTACTCTCAGGCATGGTGCAACACGGCATTCGGGTGTCAGAACAGACGCACGTCGAAAAAGACCTCCCATCCTCCCGTCACAGCCTTCTAATGCCGATATACAAAGGGTTTCTGGCACGGGAGGTGTGCTGCAGACACCTCCCGTAGACCTCCCGTCACTACTCCCTAACAGCATGAGGAAGTACGGGAGGTGTATGGGAGGTCTTATGGACATACCTCCCGTGGCTCAAAGCCCCTGTACATCGAGGTTTCAAGCCCGTGACGGGAGGACGGGAGGTCTCTTTTGCAATCAGCGTGAATCGTAAAAAAGGGTCGTGGGGAGAGGCACTTGACCCATGATTGGGCTAACAGTCCCTACCCCCATAACCCGTAATAACAGAACATCATGTCCTTTATGGTACACAAGCGGGTCAAGTGCCTGTCCCCATGACCCACATGAGGCTTAGGCATTGCCCCTGTTAGTGGTTAGAGACAGCGTTACATAATAGAAGATAGCGCCCGTGATGAGGCCAGCTATGGCATCGATGGCATAGTGGGCGTAGATGTAGACGGTGGCGAAGCACATCAGCACGTAGAACGGCAAGATGGTGAGGATGAGGCGACGGCTGCGGGTGCGCAATGCCAACAACATGATGACCGTCGTCACACCAACATGGCTGCTGGGGAAGGCGGCGGTGGGACGCTCGCCGGCATCGTGGGTGATGTCGAGCAGATGGTAGAAGAAGCCGTCGCTCCAGCCGGGAGCCGCCATGCGCTCACTATGCGTCAGGAACCAGTCGCCAAGATTGGGGAAGATGCCCTGGGCTATCTGGTCGGTGCCCACGGCGAGGTAATAGAACTGGGGCCCCGTGACGGGCAGCAGGATGAAGATGACATAGTAGGTAAAGAACGACCCGAGCATGACAAGGGCGCACAGCTGGAACTCGTGGTAGCGCTGGAAGAAGTAATAGAGGCAGACGATGACCATCAGCGGGAAATAGGAGACATAGCCTAAGCACATCAGTTCCGAAAACCACCCCCACGGAACAACCTGCGAGAAGAGCAATGACGGCTGACAGCCGAAGACAGCCTGTTCGCAACTGGCAAAGACGTGGTCGAGGTTAGGCAGCACACGGTTCAGTTCGTAGGTGTCGGGATACCACCACGACAGAAAAACCATCTGCACGACGATGCGTAGTAGCATGGTCAGCCGGCACGGTCTGAGCCTGTAGATGCCCCATGCCGCCAAGGTAGCGGCCACGAAGGCGGCGCGCAGTCCAAGCATGGCGCCAGGATTGACCAGCCGAGGCCATGTCACTGCCATCATGACGAGCGTCACGAGCAGATAGCCCATGGCTATCCATTCGACAGCGAGCAGCCCCTTTGTACTTTTAACTTTACAGCCAGCCATTGTCGCGATACCATTTGATGCTGCGGCGGACGCCCTCTTCCAACTTGACCTGTGGCTTGTAGCCCAGCTCCTGGCATGCAGGGGTGATGTCGCAACGCCAGTTGCGCTGCCGCATGATGTAGTACTTGTCGTTGTTGAGTGCCGTCACCTTGCCCGTCAGCCGTCCGACATACTCGCCGACGAACGTGATGACGCGCAACAGCCAGAGGGGGGCGGTGATGCGGATCCACCAGGGGTTGCCCAGCTCGCGGCGGATGTAGTTGCTGAAGGCTGCGGACTGGTACACCTCGCCGTCGGACAGGAAGTAGCGTCGGCCCGTCTGTCCCTTCTCCAGAGCCAGGAAGACGGCCTGCACGACGTCGGTGACATAGACGAAGGTGATGTCCTGCTGCCGGAAGCCCACGGCGAAGTCGGTATGCGCCTGGATGCTCTTGGCCATCATGAAGTAGTCGCGCTCCCTGGGACCGTAGACTCCCGTGGGCCTTAATATAATATAAGGTATAGGTTGCGTGTCGAGCCATTGCTCTGCCTGCAGCTTGCTCTCGCCATAGGCGGTGTTGGGACGAGGCGTATCGCTCTCACGGATTTCCTCGTAGGGCTGCTGTTCGCGAATGGCACCCATGATGCTCAGCGAACTGATGTAGACGAAGCGCCGCAAGGGCATCTGCAAAGCCAGCAGGGCACGCACCAGATGCTTGGTGCCCTCGGTATTGATGCGGAAGAAGTCCTGCTTGTCCAGACACTTCGTAACGCCGGCGGCATGGATGACGTAGTCGAAGCGGTGGCCGGCCAGCTGCTGGCGCAGAGCCTCCTCGGACGACAGGTTCAACTCGATGAAATGGATGCGTTCGTCGGTCAGAAACTGGTGGGAGCTGCTCTTGCGCACAGCTGCCCACACCTCAAAATTCCGCCGGAGCGCCTCCTCCACAATGAACGACCCGATGAAGCCGCTCGCTCCCGTAATTAGTATGCTTGTCATTTCTCTGCTATGGTAAAGTCCAGCTGGCGCTTCTCGATGTTGGCACGAGCCACCCGAATGCGGATGGGGTCGCCCAACTGGTATTTGTTGTGATGACGGCGGCCTACCAGACAATAGTTGCGCTCATCGAAGTCGTAGTAGTCGTCACCCAGGTCACGCATGGGCACCATGCCCTCGCAGTGGTTTTCGTCAATCTCACAGTAGATGCCATACGACTGGATGCCGCTGATGTGGGCGTCGTACTCGTTGCCGATCTTGTCGGCCATGAACTCCACCATCTTGTACTTGATGCTGTCACGCTCGGCCTGCTGTGCTGTCTGCTCCATGTCCGAGCAGTGCTCGCACAGTTCCTCGTATTTCTCCTGGTTGGCAGAGCGTCCGCCTTCCTGATATTTTGTCAGCAGGCGATGCACCATTGTGTCGGGATAGCGGCGGATGGGTGATGTGAAGTGGGTGTAGTATTCGAAGGCCAAACCATAGTGCCCGATGTTGTGCGTCGAGTACTTTGCCTTCATCATGGCACGCAGGGCGACGGTCTCGATGAGTTTCTGCTCCTTCTTGCCCTGGCAGTCGTCCATCAGCGCATTCAGCGAACGCGAGATGGCTCCCTTGGTGCCAGCGGTCTTCATCTTGTAGCCGAACTTCACCACAAACTCGCGCAGTGTTTCCAGCTTCGTGGGGTCGGGCTGGTCATGGATACGGTAGACGAAGGTCTTGGCCTTTGGACTATGGGCATTGGACTTTGAACTTTTGGACTTCACCTTGCCGATGTGTTCGGCGACGGTGCGGTTGGCCAGCAGCATGAACTCCTCGATGAGCTGGGTGGCGTCATTGCTCTTCTTGAAGTAGGCGCGGGTGGGCTTGCCATTCTCGTCGATGTCGAAATGCAGCTCCTCGCGGTCGAACTTCACTGCCCCGCCCTTGAAGCGGCGCTCACGCAGATGCTTTGCCAGCCGGTCAAGGGTGCGCAATTCGTCAGCATAGTCTCCGTCACGACCCGTCAGGATGTCCTGCACCTCCTCGTAAGCATAGCGGCGATTGCTCTTGATGACAGTATGCACAATGCGGTAGTCCTTGACGTTGGCGTCTTCGTCCAAAACGAAGACCACACTATAGCACAGCTTCTCCTCGTCTGGGCGCAGCGAACAAATGAAGTTACACAGCCGTTCGGGCAACATCGGTATGGTGCGGTCAACGAGATAGACGCTCGTGGCACGCTTCGTGGCCTCCTTGTCTATCGTGGAACCTTCCTTGACATAGTGGCTGACATCGGCGATGTGGACGCCAACCTCCCAAAACTTACCTTGCTTACGGATGCTGAGGGCATCGTCGAAGTCCTTGGCATCCTTCGGGTCGATGGTGCAGGTAAAGACTTCGCGGAAGTCCTCACGACGTTTGATTTCCTGTTCCGTGATGCCCGCATCTAACTTCTCAGCGGCATCCTCCACATTCTTCGGGTACTTGTACGGCAGCCCATATTGGGCCAGGATGGCATGCATCTCGACGTTATTGTCACCCTCCTTGCCCAGAATGTCGATGACCTCGCCGACGATGTTCTTCGACTCTTTCGACGGCCACTGCGTAATCTTGACCACGGCCTTGTCGCCTGTCTTGCCGCCCTTCAGTTTCTTCTTCGGTATCAGCACGTCGTGCACGAAGATGTTTCCTTCAGTCACGAGAAAGGCATAGTCCTTCTCCACCTTCAGCTTACCCACGGCCTGGTTGACCTTGTGCGACAGAATCTCCACCACCATCGCCTCCTTCATATGCCGCTCACGGCGAGCCATCATGGCCACGCGCACGCGGTCGCCGTTCATGGCAAACAGCGAGTTGCGCTCCGAGACGAAGATATTCTTGCTGCCGTCGTCGGGTTGGAACGAGTTCTTGCCGTTAGCCTTGCGGATGAACGTACCCTCCTGTACCTGTGTTTTCAGGTTCAGCCGATACGCATTGTCGCCATCCTTGGTCAGGAAGTCGTCCCATGCCATCTCGTCCATGGTTTCCACTGCCAGCATCTTGGCCGGATGCGTCGACAGTTTCAGGTTCCTAAAGATCTGCTTAAACGAGAATGTCTCGTTCGGGTTCTGCTGAAACAAGGTCTGCAGCATCTCCACCAAGCGCTGTTTCGTCAGTCGCTTACCACTCTTGTGCTTACTCATAGTCGTACCGTTTTTTAAGTTTTCGACAAAAGTACGAATAAAAAAGGAAAGGACAAAACAAAAAGCGGTTTTTGTTTTGTCCTTACCGTCGAAAGTGGCTTCCAGCTTGTTATTCCTGCTCGTCGCTCAGCATATTGAGCAGTTTGGCGCGATAGCCGTGGGGGTCGAAAGTGAGACCCTTCCTAACCAGCCCCCGTGCCATGTTGAGGGTGGCATCACCCTTGTAAGGGGAGTCGCGCAACAGCATGCCGTATGCAGCAACACCAGCGGCGAAATAGAAATCATCGGAACACCCGTTCTTGTTAAAAATCTGATTCGTTTCCAGTTTCAACTGAAGAGGCGTGCTCTCGCTCTGTAGCGTCTTCTTGTAGCGGAAGTCGAAAGTGGCGAAGGTCTGGTTGGCAGCTACCGCCTGCCTATCGAGCACTAACTCGTAGAGGGCAGTGATGGTCTGTCCGGCACCTATCTCGCCAGCATCCTTCTTGTCGTCCGTGAAGTCCTCACGGTTCATGACGCGATTCTCGTAGCCTATCAAGCGGTACTCTTTGACCACCTCTTTGTTAAACGTCACCTGGCACTTGGCATCGTTGGCGACGCTGACGAAACGGTCACGCTCGTGGACGAGCACCTTCATCATCTCGTCCTCGCAGTCTATATAGTGATAGGTGCCGTTGCCGGCATTGCTGACCTGCTCCATCATGGCATCGTTCAGGTTGCCGGAGCCGAAGCCTAAGCAGGTCATGTAGATGCCCCTGGCGGCATAGCTCTCCACCATCTCCACCAGTGCCTGGGTGCTGGTGACGCCCACGTTGAAGTCGCCGTCGGTGCCCATGATGACGCGGTTGTTGTACGATGGGTCGTAGTTGACTAGTGCTTCCTCGTAGGCCATCTTCAGTGCCGTGCCTCCATTCGTACAGCCGTCCGCCGTCAGCTCGCTGATGGCGGCTTTGATCTTTGCCGCTTCCCTGACGGGTGTCGATTCCAGCAACTTCTTCACCTCGCCGGAGTAGGTGATGATGGAGATACGGTCGTTGGGCTGCAGCTGGTCAGTGAGGGTTGCCAGTCCCGTCTTCAGCAGGGGCAGCTTGTCCTGACTGCACATGGAGCCGGAGACATCAATCAGGAAGACGAAGTTGGCCTGCGGCGTCTCGCCGGCTGTCAGTTCCTTGCCTTTGATGCCTAAGCGCAGCAGCCGGTGCTCCGGGTTCCAGGGGCACTCGCCCACCTCGGCATTGATGGCTACCGTCTCGCAGCCTGTCGGCGCGGGGTAGTTAAAGGTAAAATAGTTCAGGAACTCTTCGATGCGCACACTCGACGGCACTATCTTCCACCCCAGACTCTTGTAGCGTCGCATGATGGCGTATGACGCGCCGTCGGCATCAACGGAGAAGGTGGAGACATGCTGCTGCGAGGTCTTTACAAAGGGGTTATCGGCAAACTCCTCAAACTGGTCGCCGCTCGCGGCCTCCTTGCTGCCGCCACCGACGTAAGCTCCGTTTTCCCCATAAGCCGTGTATGCGTCGAGAATCTCATACGCACCATCGTCATAGCCTCCCGTATTGCATGCCACGGTCAGCAGACTCATGGCAGCCAATCCGAAAATAAAAGCATTCTTTCTCATACGATTCCTTGTTTTGTCGTGATTTTGATTGTTGTTTCTGTCGATTAAACGGCAAAGGCACCAAAACCTTGCACTTGTTTTGTGTAAAAAGTGTTAAGTGAAAAAAACTTGCCTCCCAAGTGCAAGATTCTGCCTTTTTTCCGTTATAACTAAAAACAGAACGTAACAATGATGAAAAGAACATACTTATTGATATTGTGGGCGGCAGGGCTGCTGCTGACAGCAGCTTGTACGAATGATAGTGATATGGTGGGGATGGAGATTTCACTTCCTGACGATTATTCAAATACGAGGAGTGCAGGTGTCTACGACGGTGAATGGACGGTCAACAAGCAGGTGGTGGATACTGCTCGTCTGGAAGTGTTCTACGAGCTGAAGCTCCGTCTGCCGGAAGACTACCTGACCCGCCTGTGTTTCCCCGACAAGAGCGGAGCAGAAAGTCCCCAGCATAAAGGGACACCTATGGAGGCCAGGCTCTTGAAGTCAGGCTACACGCAACAAATGGAACTCTACTCCTTCCTGACCATGATGAAGGACAGCGGTGGAAAGACACTCTATGGTGCCGGCTACTACTACGTCACCATCGCTGACACCGATTACCGCATCGACCTGCTGTGCAGCGAGAGCGGCAATAGCATCTTCAGGCTGGACACACTGCTGTGGACGATAGCCATCCCCGTCAGTGGCTTCCTCATCGTCAATACCGCCACCAACGAGGAACGCGAACAACCGCTGGCCACGCCCGTCACCATCTACTATAACGCCAAGCAACGCATCAGATAAAAACAGGTGGTGGAGACGGAACGACAACTGCTGGAGGCGATACGCAACGGTGAGCAGGCGGCACTGCGCCGACTCTACGAACGCTATGCGGACTATGCCATGGCTATCGGGCTGAGGTATCTCCCCGAGCGCGACGAGGTGCGTGACGTGCTGCAAGACAGTTTTGTCAAAATCCTCACCTCCATCGGGCAGTTCAGCTATCACGGCGAAGGGTCGCTGAAGGCATGGGTGAGCCGCATCGTCAGCAACCGCGCTGTCGACTACCTGCGTGAGCACCAGCGCTTCGTACTGGTCAGCGGCATCCCGGACGAGGCGGATGATACCGTAACTGACAATTACCTCACAGGGGCATCGGAAGCGATGCCAGAGGGCGTGCCGCCCGACGTGCTTCTGGAGATGATCGGTCGGCTGCCCGCCAACTACCGCACGGTACTCAACCTTTTCGTCTTTGACGGACAGTCGCACAGGGAGATAGCACAGCTCTTGGACATCAAGGAAAGCACTTCGGCCTCGCTATTCTTCAGGGCGAAAAAGATGCTGGCAAAAATTATCAAGGAATACCTCAACGAACAAGGAATATGAAACAGGACAAGTGGACACAACAACTGCACGACAAGCTGGCGGAGCACGAGACGGCTGCGCCAGAAGGATTATGGGCAGACATCGAGGCCGCACTCCAGCAACAACCTCAGCCCAGACAGTCCCGTTTCATGGCCTTGCGACGGTGGGCGGTAGCAGCGTCATTGGCAGCCCTGATGTTAGGAGGCGGCTATCTGCTGTGGGATGGTCACGACGAGCGCATGGCGGAAGCGCTTCAAGAGAGCGTAGCCGCCGACGCAGGACCGGCATCGCCCGCTCCTCAGGACATCCAAACAGAAAAAGCCAACACGGCCACGCCCGTGCGCCAGGTGGTCAGCGGCAAAACCGCTGACAACACGATGCCTGGCTTTGTTGTTGTCAGCGGTTTTGCCGCTGACGCAGACACGACCAGCACTCCTACCCCCCAAGCTCATTTCGTGGAGGGTGAAAGGAGGAAAGTGGAAGGAGAACACCCTGCAACAGACAATTCTCCCTCCACCCTCCACCTTCCACCCTCCATCAGAAAACCCTCCACCAGAAAACCCTCCACCAAAAAGGCATCACCCACCATTGGCTTGTACGCCATGAATGCAATAGGGGCCCAGAACGACCATAACGGTGTCATCATGGCTCCAAGCATGGCACAGCAGTTTAGCGATACCTACGAAAACAGCCAAGTAGCAGCCGGCAGAAGCTACAGATCCTTCACGCTGTCGGGCTACGAGGAGCACCAGCACCACTATCAGCCCGTCACCTTCGGACTGACGCTGAGCTATCCGCTCACCAACCGGCTGTCGCTGATGACGGGCGTGGTCTATACAAAATTGCTGTCGGACTTCACCCAGATTATGCGTAGTCAACAGGTACAGCAGGAGCAGACGCTGCACTATGTCGGCGTTCCACTCGTCCTGAACTACCGGCTGTGGCAATATAAGGGCTTCAAGACCTATCTGTCGGCAGGAGGTAAGGCCGACTGGAACGTAGCGACACACCTGGAGACAGAGGGCGTGAACCAACCGTTGCCCAAGGACCGCATGCAATGGTCGCTGAACGGCAGCCTCGGCGTGCAGTATGACGTCATCCCCTTGTTGGGACTGTATGCTGAGCCCGGCCTGAGTTGGTATCCCGACAACGGCAGCCGCCTGCAGAACTACTTCAAGGACAAGCCCCTGACGTTTAGCCTGCAACTGGGACTGCGACTGAACCTCAGACATTGAATACCAATATGTTGCTTGCCTTTTACGACAACTTGTTTTATATTATAACGACAACATGGACAACAAAGGACAACTTTTTATTTTGCATTTCGACCCCATAGACGGCGGTTTGCCGTCGTAGGTAAAATATGTTGTCCTTTGTTGTCCAAGTTGTCGTTAAAAAAATAAACTGGTTGTCGTAAAAAACAAAAAACAAGTTGTCGTTAAAAAGAAAAACTTGTTTTCCTTTTGCTTTTTACTTACTTATTCGTACCTTTGGCTTCGCCGAAGTTACTTTCGCTCGACAATAAAAACAAAAAAACGGACTTTTGTTTTGTTTTGTCCTCGCTTATTCGTACCTTTGTGGCTGATTTCCTAATAAATAAACCATCATGAAACCTAAGTTATTAATTATCATTGCTCTGTCCATGACCATGCTGACGGCCTGGGCACAGGAGAATGTCAACATGAAATTCGGTAAACCAACCAAGGAAGAACTGACGATGACCACCTACGAGGCCGACCCGCAGGCCGATGCCGTTGTGCTCTGCCGGCTGACCGATGTGGAATACACCATACAGTCTATCACCTACTTGATAGACTATCACGAAAAGGTGCGCATCAAAGTACTGAAACCCGATGGTGCCCGCTTCGCCAAGGTGGTCATACCCTACCAGCAGCACATGGCCATCAACAGCATCGGCGGTACGAAAGTCACGGCTATGGCCCTTCCGAAGCCCGGAGGCAGTTCTGACTCCTATTTTGAGGGCGAGGGCGTTTCCATGACGGAAGGCGTCTTTGGTACGGATGCAGACGATATTGTAGAGGACATCAAGGCTACGGCCTTCAACATGGAGGGCGGAAAGATGGTGAAAACCATTTTGAAGAAAAGCAACATTGTGAATAAGAAGATTGACGAGCAGAACTATCTCGTGGAGTTCACTGTTCCCAACGTCAAGGAGGGCACCGTCATAGAATACGAGTACAACATCCACAGCCAACTCTTCTGGCAGTTGCGCGACTGGTATGCCCAATGCGAAATCCCCGTAGTCTATGCCAAACTGGACATGGACATCCCCAGCTACCTCATCTATAACATCGAAGACCATGGCATCCAGCGACTGACATACACCTGTACCGCCGGTTCCATGAAGTTCAAGCTTGTCAGCGACCCGCTGGCCAACCCGATGACCATCACCACCAACCACTACGTCTACATAGGCCGCAACCTGAGGGCTATGCCAAAAGATGACTACGTATGGAACATTCAGGACTACTGCGCAGGTATCACGGCCGAACTGAGGACCTACCGCCTGCCGGGCATGTCGCAGATGGACTTTGCCAAGACGTGGCAGCAGATTGACGAGCTGATACTCGGCTCGGACGCTTTCAATCTGCAACTGAATGCCCACAGCCCGCTGCATCAGGAACTGCAGGAGGCTCATATCCAGGACATCGCCGACGTACAGGAGCGGGCCGCCGCCGTCTATCAGTTAGTGACGGGTCGCGTCAAATGGAACGGTAAATACGACCTGTGGCCACAACCCACCAAGGAAGTGCTTCAGCAGGGTACGGGCAGCAATGCCGACATCAACATGTTGCTCATCCAGTCGCTGAAGGATGTGGGCCTGGAGGCGCTTCCCGTGGTACTCCGCAGCCGTGACCAGGGCATGCTGCCCTACAACTTCCCCTCGTTCCAGAAGCTCACCACCTACGTGGTCGGCGTCAAACAGACCAATGGCCAATATGCCTATGTCGACGCCACGTCGACTGGCGGCTGGCTGAACGTGCTACCTGCCATACTCCTGGCAGAACGCGCCCGGCTGGTGAACCCCAAGGGCAGCACATGGGTAGACCTACAGAAAACCATCAAGGGCAAGACCGTCACCGCTATCGAGGCAACGCTGTCGGCTGACGGCACCATACGTGGAACACAGACCACACAATACGAAGGCGTGGCTGCCCAGTCGTTCCGTCAGCAGCAGCACAGCACCGAGTTTGCACCAAAAGCTAAGGATAGTACGGCAGTCAACTACCAGGGAACGGTTGCCAACGGACAAATCAGCTTCTGCCCCTTCCCCACTCCCCCCATCCAGCCACGTCCATTTGCTACGGAGGACCGCCTGATGCCAGTCGAATTCCCCAGCCTGACGTCAGAGATGATGACAGTCAACATCACCCTGCCGGAAGGCTATGCGTTAGTCGACAAACCGGAACAGTATAACATGGTGACGACCGACAAGGGTATTGAAGGCCGCCTATTCGTCAGCCAGATTGGCCAGAAGTTGCAGGTACTCTACCTCTTCAACGTCAACAAGGTAAAGCAGGATCCCAAGAACTATCCCGCCATCCGTCAGATGTTCGAGACCTTTACCAACTTCGGAAAGACACTGTTGGTGGTCAAGCCTGAATCGAAATAGCGAACTATGGAGCAGCTCTTGCACTACTGTTGGAAGCACAAGCTATGGCCTGCAAAGCCGCTGGAGACGACCGACGGACGGCTGGTGGAGGTGATAGACCCCGGCCTGCACAACCGCAATGCCGGCCCCGATTTCTTCAATGCCAAGGTGAAGATTGGCGGCACGCTGTGGGTGGGCAATGTCGAGATTCACAACAAGGCCAGCGACTGGTATGTGCATGGGCATGACCACGATGCCAACTACGACAACGTGGTGCTCCACGTCGTGGGCATTGCCGACCGTGACGTGCAGACGCAGCAGGGCAATTTCATCCCGCAGCTGTGCCTGACGGTACCGCTGTCGGTACTCGACAACTACGAAGAGCTGCTGAAGACAGACTCCTATCCCCCCTGCTATCGCATCATACCCTCGTTGGCCAGCCTCACCGTCCATGCGTGGATGGCGGCCCTGCAGACCGAGCGGTTGGAACAGAAAACCGTGGCCATCGAGCAGCGCGCCCGACAGGCCAACGGCTCGTGGGAGGATGCTTACTTCATGACGCTGGCACGCAACTACGGCTTCGGCATCAATGGCGACGCCTTCGAGGAGTGGGCGCGTCACATTCCTTTGGCTGCCGCTGGCAAGCACCGCGACGACCTCTTCCAGATAGAGGCCATCTTCCTGGGGCAGGCAGGACTGCTGGACCTACAGGCCATCCCCGAGCGCTACCAGCAGGACGCGCTGAACGAGGGCTACTTCGCCAAGCTGCGCAACGAATACCAGTATCTGGCACATAAGTTCCAACTGCAACCCATGGACTACAAGCGCTGGCGCTTCCTACGCCTGCGCCCCCAGAACTTCCCCCACATCCGCATCGCCCAGCTGGCCAACCTCTACTACCAGCGTAAGGCCGGACTGTCGCAGCTGATGGAATGCCGCGACATGGCAAGCCTCAGCGAACAACTGCGCACGCAGGTCACACCCTACTGGGAGACACACTACACCTTCGGCTCGGAGAGCGTACGCAATGCCAAGCACCTGTCGCCGTTCAGCATCAACCTGCTCATCATCAACACCTGCATACCCCTGCTCTTTGCCTACGGACGCCACACCTCGCACGAGGAACTGTGCGACCGCGCCTTCGACTTCCTGGAACAGCTCAAGGCCGAGAACAACCACATCGTCCGCATGTGGCAGGAGTGTGGACTGCAGGTCAGGTCGGCTGGCGACTCACAAGCACTCATCCAACTCAAGAAGGAATACTGCGACCGCAAGGACTGCCTGCGCTGTCGCATCGGCTATGAATATTTACGCGCTTCGCGCTAATGGATAATGGATAATTGATAATTGACAATGCATAAATACGTTTTTGAAACCCGCATGGAGGTGCGCGACTACGAGTGCGACATCGAAGGCATCGTCAACAATGCCAACTACCTCCACTACACCGAGCACACGCGCCACCTCTTCCTGAAGGAGTGCGGCCTAAGTTTTGCCGAGATGCACCAGAAAGGCATCGATGCCGTGGTGGCACGCATGAAGCTGCAGTTCAAGGTGCCGCTGCGCTGTGACGACGAGTTCATCTCACGCCTGTGGCTCGAGAAGCAGGGTATCAAATACATCTTCCATCAGGACATCTTCCGTGCCTCAGACGAGGAACTCTGCTTCCGCGGCGACATCACGCTGGTCTGCCTGGTCAACGGCAGCCTCAGCGACAGCGAGGAATACAACCAAGCGTTTCGCCAATACATCGATGCCCAAGAATGACAATGCCTGACGAGATATACTACACCATAGCTCTGACCCGCATGACGGGATTCAATGCGGCCATGGCCCTGCAGCTCTACCAGGCGCTGGGCAGCGGACAGGCTGTCTACGAGCACCGCAACGACATCGGTGACGTCATCCCCGACGCCACGCCACGCCTGTGTGAATCGATGAAGCACTGGGACGATGCGCTGAAGCGGGCTGCCGCCGAGATGGAGTTTATCACCAAGAACAACATCCGCGCACTCGCCATCAACGATATCGACTATCCGCAGCGACTGGCAGAATGTCCAGACGCACCTATCCTATTATATTATAAAGGTACGGCAGACCTCAACCAACGCTACGTCCTCAACATGGTGGGCACGCGCCGCTGTACCACCTATGGACAGGACCTTATTCGCCACTTCATCAGCGACCTGCGACAACTGTGCCCACAGGTGCTCGTCGTCAGCGGATTGGCCTACGGCATCGACATCTGCGCCCACCGCAATGCCTTGCAGCAAGGCTACGAGACCGTAGGCGTACTAGCACATGGACTGGACCAGATCTATCCCTATGCCCACCGCGATACCGCTGCGGAGATGGTCCGGCAGGGCGGTCTGCTGACGGAATATGTCAGCCAGACGGAGGCACTGCCCAACAACTTCCGCCAGCGCAACCGCATCGTGGCAGGCATGTCGGACTGTACCATCCTCGTCGAAAGTGCCTACAAGGGCGGCGGCCTCATCACCTGCCGCATCGCCCAGGAATACGGACGCGATGTCTTTGCCTTCCCCGGTGCCGTGGGCATGGCCTATAGCGAAGGCTGCAACCACATGATACGCAACAATACCGCTGCCCTCATCACCTCGGCTGCCGACTTCTTAGAGACCATGCGCTGGCAGACCGTCGAGCAGCAGAAGGAGGGCGTCCAGCGGCAACTCTTCCCCGACCTGACATCCGAAGAGCAACAGGTAGTCAGCCTGCTCCAGCAGACCAATGACCTGCAGCTGAACATCATCAGTGTCAAGACTAACATTCCTGTCGGCCAGCTTACCGCCCTGCTCTTCCAGTTAGAGATGAAGGGCGTCATCAAGCCCCTCGCCGGCGGCACTTATCATCTACTGTAACATCAATTATTCAATAATCACATTAAAACTATGAATTTCAAAAAGCTATTTTTCGCTGCGGTGGCATTCGTTTGCACCACAGCCGTGGTGGCGCAGGACATGCAGCTGCCAGCCATCCCCATCGATCCCGCAGTACGCATTGGTAAGTTGGACAACGGACTGACCTACTACATCCGTCATAACGGCTACCCCGAAAACGTGGCCAACTTCTACATCGCCCAGCGTGTCGGCTCCATCCAAGAGGATGACAGCCAGCGCGGTCTGGCCCACTTCCTGGAGCACATGGCCTTCAACGGCTCCGAGCACTTCAAGGGCAACGGTATCATCGAGTTCACACGCTCGCTGGGCGTGGAGTTCGGCAGCGACCTGAACGCCTATACCAGCATCGACCAAACGGTCTATCGCGTCTGCGACGTGCCCACCAAGCGCGCCACAGCCCTCGACTCCTGTCTGCTCATCCTCAAGGACTGGTCGAACGGACTACTCCTCGAACCCGAAGAGATTGACAAGGAGCGCGACGTCGTACACAACGAGTGGCGAATGGGTGAGGGTCCTGACATGCGCATGTTCCAGCGCGCACTGCCGAAGATGTACCCGGGGTCCAAGTATGGTGAGCGCCTGCCCATCGGACTGATGTCCGTCATCGACAGCTTCCGTCCCGAGACGCTGCGCGCCTACTACCACAAGTGGTACCGTCCTGACAACCAGGCCATCATCGTCGTCGGCGACATCGACGTCGACCACATGGAGGCCAAGATCAAGGAGTTGTTCAGCGGCATCAAGGTCGATGCCAACGCCCCGAAAGTGGTGGCCGAGGCCGTACCCGACAACAAGGAGGCCATCTACATCTTCGAGAAAGACAAGGAGCAGCAGATGAGCCAAGTAGCTATCATGATGAAACACGACGCCATAGCCCCCGAGGAGAAGACTACACTGGCATATCTCATACAGGACTATGAGGTGAGCGTCATCTCGCAGATGATAGGCCAGCGCCTGTCGGAGATGGCACAGGAGGAGTCGTGCCCGTTCTTCCAGGCCATGGCCGACGACGGACAGTACCTGCTCTCGAAGACCAAGGACTGCTTCGAACTCGTCGGCATTCCCAAGGAGGGCAAGGACCTGGAGACCCTGCAGACCCTCTACCGCGAGGCACGCCGCGTCTTGGAGTACGGATTCACCGCCACGGAGTATGCCCGCGCCCAGGCCGACTACCTGAGTGGACTGGAGAAGGCATACACCAACCGCGACAAGCGCAAGAACGCCGAATTTGGCAATGCCTACCGCGACCACTTCCTGACCAACGAGCCTATCCCGCCGTTGGAGGAACTCTTCAGCACGATGCAGATGCTGGTGCCTAACATCCCCGTAGAGGCTATCAACCAGATGCTGCCCGACCTCATCAGCAAGACCGACAGCAACCTCGTCATCATGATTCTGGCACAGGAGAAGGAGGGTAAGAACTATCCCACCGAGCAGCAGATGGCAGCAGCCGTCGCAGCAGCACGCGCCGAGACCATCGAGGCATACGTGGACAACGTGAAAGACGAGCCACTGGTGGACGTCACCAAGCTGCAGCCCGGCAAGATAGTCAGCGAGACGGAAAATACTACCTTTGGCTATAAGGAGCTGAAGCTCTCGAACGGTGCCACCGTCATCCTCAAGAAGACCGACTTCAAGGACGACGAAATCCAGATGCAGGCCTTCGGCAAGGGCGGCAAGTCCGTCTACGGCGCTGCCGACTACGCCAACCTGAAGGTGTTCGACCAGGCCATCGGCATGAGCGGCATCGGCAACTTCCTGAGCACTGAGCTGCAGAAGGCACTGGCCGGCAAGGAGTGCAATGCCGACGCTACGTTAGGCAATACCCGCCAGTATATCACCGCCCACTCCACACCGAAGGATATTGAGACGATGATGCAGATGCAGTACCTCTACTTCACTGCCATCAACAAGGACGAGAAACAGTTCCAGAACCTGATGACCCAGCTGGATATGGCACTCAAGAACAAGAGCCTGTCGCCCGACATGGTGCTCAGCGACTCGCTGGCTGCAACCCTCTATGCCCACAACCCGCGCTTTGCACAGATAGATATCAAGGACCTGAAGGACATCAGCTACGACCGCATCCTGGAGATTGCCCAAGACCGCTTCAAGAACGCCGGACAGTTTACCTTCATCTTCTGCGGTAACTTCGACGAGGCCATCCTGCGCCCGCTCATCGAGCAGTACATTGCCTCGCTCCCCTCAACGGGAGAGGCTGACGATTTCAACGAAATCCTGACACTGGCGAAGGGCGAGGTTGTCAACAACTTCAAGGTGAAGACGGAGTCACCCAAGGCTACAGCCTTCGAGATGTGGTATGCCGACATGCCTTACACCCTCGACAACATCGTCAAGCTCGACGCTGTCGGTCAGGTGCTGTCGATGATCTACCTGAAGACCATCCGCGAGGACGAGAGTGCTGCCTATTCGTGCGGTGCTGCCGGTGGCTTCAACCTCAGCAGCCGCCAGCCCAAAGCCATGCTGCAGGGCTACTGCCCCATGAATCCCGACAAGCAGGAGATTGCCGTCCGTCTGCTCCACGAGGGCATTGCCGGCATGCAGAAGACTGTCGATGCCGACCAGCTGACAAAGGTCAAGGAGTACATGCTCAAGCAGTTTGACGTCGATGCCAAGAAGAACGGCTACTGGGTGAACACCATCACCACGTGGAAAGACTATGGCCTGGATGTCTACACCGACTATAAGAAAGCCGTCGAGGCTCTGACCACCGACAACGTGCGCGACTTCCTGAACCAGTTGCTCAAGAGTGGCAACCACATAGAGGTCATCATGCTACCTGAAGCCAAATAAATACCATTGTCATCGCGGGGACACAAATCCCCGCGATGATCTTTGCAAAAGCAAATCCGTGCCGTGCTGATGTCATATCTGGTCCGTGCAGATAGCATATCTACATGCTGTAGATAGTATATCTGCCTTATCCGGAATGACGCTTCGGACAATAGTGTCGGAGGGAAGAAAGGTTAAAAACTCAAGACAATATCTTTGATGAAAAGGTCATTGTTTTCAGACAAAATGTCGCTTACGATTTAAACGATTAAACGATAAAACGATAAAACGATAAGCCACATCAAAAAAGCAAAAAAAAGCTTGCCCATAATATATATATAATAAAAAATTAATTATATATATATTATGGGCAAAAATCGATTATATTTTTCTTATCGTTTTATCGTTTTATCGTTTAATCGTTTAAAAGTCCCTACTTCACAATGCCACTCACAACAAACTTTTCACAATAGTTTTAACTTTTGTTTGTTGTTTTTTTGAAATTAATCACGAAGTCCTCGGCATAAAAAAAGAATGATTTCTCTTTGTTCTACTCTCGTTTTTTCGTAACTTTGCACCCGAAAACAAAACGTATCAGATATTATGTCATATTTATTCTCATCAGAATCCGTATCCGAGGGGCATCCCGACAAGGTGGCCGACCAGATTAGTGACGCCATTCTCGACCAGTTCCTGGCTTACGACCCCAATGCCCGTGTGGCCTGCGAGTCGTTCGTGACCACTGGTCAGGTAGTCCTGATGGGTGAGGTGCGCAGCGAGGTGTATATCGACCTGCAGACCATTGCCCGCAACACCATCAAGAAGATTGGCTACACGAAAGCCGAGTACCAGTTTGACGGCAACTCATGCGGTATCCTGACCGCCATCCATGAGCAGAGCGAGGACATCAATCGCGGCGTGGATAACGGCAACGAGGACGAGCAGGGTGCCGGCGACCAGGGCATGATGTTCGGCTATGCCACCAACGAGACGGAGAGCCTCATGCCCGTATCGCTGGACCTGGCACACCTCATCATGCGCACCCTCGCCGAGATTCGCAAGGAGGGCAAGGTGATGACGTACCTGCGTCCCGATGCTAAGAGTCAGGTGACGGTGCAGTATAGCGACAGCGGCATTCCCGAGCGCATCGACACCATCGTCGTCTCCACCCAGCACGACGAGTTTGCCGACGAAACAGCCATGCTGCAGATCATCCACAACGACGTGGTGAACATCCTCATCCCACGTGTCAAGTCCAAGATCCACTCGCAGAAAGTACTTGCCCTTTTCGGCGACGACATCAAGTACTACGTCAACCCGACGGGTAAGTTCGTCATCGGCGGACCTCACGGCGACACGGGACTGACGGGTCGCAAGATCATTGTCGACACCTACGGCGGCAAGGGCGCCCACGGCGGCGGAGCCTTCTCGGGCAAGGACTCGTCAAAGGTGGACCGTTCGGCAGCATACGCCGCCCGCCACATCGCCAAGAACATGGTGGCTGCAGGCGTGGCCGACGAGATGCTGGTGCAGGTGAGCTACGCCATCGGCGTCGCCAAGCCCATGAACATCTATGTCAACACCTACGGCCGCTCGCACGTCCAGATGACCGACGGCGAGATAGCCAAGAAGATAGAACAGCTCTTCGACCTGCGTCCGAAGGCCATCGAGCGCACGCTGAAGCTGCGCCAGCCAATGTTCCTCGAGACGGCAGCCTATGGTCACATGGGCCGCGAACCGCAGGTGGTGAAGAAGACCTTCACCAGCCGTTACCACGAGACGAAGACCATCGACGTCGAACTGTTCACTTGGGAAAAGCTTGACCGCATAGACGATATCAAGCGCGAATTCGGCATCTGAGCACATGACATTGCAGCAGGACAGCATCACGGCACAAGGCAGTGCGGCTATGCTGGGTGACTCCGTAGCGCCCAAGCATACACCCATCACGCCTGCCATGGTGCTCAGCTGGTTGCCACGCAATGCCACCCCTGCACAACAGGACTCTGCCATACAGGCGTATTTCAAACCTTCGGAAATCACCTGGAGCAACCGCCCCGACACACTGCATCTGCCCGGTCACGACAAGGGGCATAACATGCTGGACGTGCAGCTGCCGCAATACTACCGCGAGGGCTTCTTCTCGAAGGATACCCTCTTCCACCCCGAGCTGCCCGGCGGACGCTACGGCGTGGCTGGCGATCCTGTGCCATACAGTGCCCACAACGACAACATCATCACGTCGCTGCTGCTGCTGTGCTTTGTGCTGGCCGTCATCGCCTTTGCCAACGCCCGCGGCTTCCTGGAGCGACAGGCCAAGCGCTTCTTTTACCAGCCGCACGGCGATACCACCGAAATCCTGGAAACGTCCAATGAGCTGCGCTTCCAAGGATTCCTCGTATTGTTAACGTCCATCCTGCTCTCGCTATTGTTCTATTTCTATACGCTAACCCACTTCAGCGACACCTTTACCCTCAGTTCGCAGTACTACCTCATCGCCATCTATCTGGCCGTAACGGTGGGCTACTTCCTCGTGAAGACACTGCTGTATACATGGGTCAACCTCACCTTCTTTGGTGGTAAGAAAAACGGACAATGGCTTAAGTCCCTGCTCTTCATTACCTCCCTCGAAGGGGTACTCCTCTTCCCCGCAGTCGTCCTGCAAGCCTATTTCAGCTTAGCAGGAGAAAATGTCGAAATTTATTTTATTATTGTGCTGATAATCGTTAAATTACTGACGATCTACAAGTGTTACACCATCTTTTTCAGGCAAAATGTCGTTCGATTGCAAATTATTTTGTACTTTTGCACCCTCGAAATCATCCCTTTGCTTGCCTTCTGGGGCGCTTTGGTGATAACAGCTAACAATTTGAAAATAAATTTTTAAGACATTTATGATCAAGAAGATTCTGGTTTCCCAGCCCAAGCCATCCAGTGCGAAGTCACCCTATTATGACATCGCCGAGCGCTTCGGTGTGGAATTGGTATTTCGCCCTTTCATCAAGGTGGAGGGTATCTCCGCAAAGGAGTTCCGTGCTCAGAAGGTCAGCATTCTCGACTATACGGCTATTGTGTTTACGTCGCGTCATGCCATCGACCACTTCTTCACCATGGCGAAGGAGCTGCGCGTGACGATTCCCGAGGATATGAAGTATTTCTGCGTCACAGAAACCATCTCACTATATATCCAGAAGTATGTCCAGTATCGCAAGCGCAAGGTGTTCTTCGGAACGACGGGTAAGATTGACGACCTCATCCCCACGATGGTGAAGCACAAGGGTGAAAAGTACCTCGTGCCGATGAGCGACGTCCATAACGACACCATCAGCCAGATGCTCAACGCCAAGAAGCTGAACCATAGCGAGTGCATCATGTACCGCACCGTCAGCAACGACTTCACTGAGGAAGAGGTCAAGAATTTCGACTACGACATGCTTATCTTCTTCAGCCCCTCGGGTATCGAGTCGCTGACCAAGAACTTCCCCGACTTCCATCAGGGCGACATCGCCATTGCCACTTTCGGACCCGCCACGGCCAAGGCTGCCAAGGATGCTGGTCTGCGTCTCGACATTGAGGCTCCCTGCGAGAAATATCCCTCGATGACAGGAGCCCTGCAGCACTACCTGCTTGAAAACCAGGAAGACTAAGGGTGCATCTTAACAGGCATGATGCATGGTGAATGAGGCATTACCAAAGCGTGAGCGCATGGTCAGCCGAAAGCTCATCGACAGTCTCTTCGGCGGTGGCAGCAGCTCATCGATGGCTGCCTATCCGCTACGTGCCGTCTACATGACCCGTGAGCGTGCCGAGGGAGAGTCACCCGTACAGATACTGATCAGCGTACCCAAGAAGCGCTTCAAGCATGCCGTCGACCGCAACCGCGTCAAACGGCAGGTGCGCGAGGCCTACCGCCATCACAAGGCACTGCTCTACAATGCGCTGACCGACCACCAACAGCTACTGCTGGCCTTTGTCTGGCTATCGCCGGCCCACCTGCCCAGCCACGACGTTGAGAGCCGCATCGTCAGCCTGTTGCACAGAATAGGCGAGAAACTGAACACGGAACACCTATCATAATATGGCACAAGTGTGGCACTACATCACAAGACCTTTGGTATGGCTGCTGATATTGCCTATCCGCTTCTACCAGTGCTGCATCTCACCGTTGCTGGGTCCCTCGTGTCGCTTTACGCCAACCTGTAGCGAATATGCCCGTCAGGCTATCCTCAAGCACGGTCCCTTCAAGGGTCTCTATCTGGCCGTCTGGCGCATCCTCCGCTGCAACCCCTGGGGCGGCTCCGGCTACGACCCCGTTCCGTAGCCCTTCGGAAGGGGAGAACATCGAAATATCGAAACATCAAAAAAAATAATGATATGAAAAACTTTGTTGAAGAACTGAAATGGCGCGGGATGCTGGCACAGATGATGCCCGGCACAGAAGAACTGCTCCAAAAAGAAATGGTAACGGCCTATCTGGGTACCGACCCCACGGCCGACTCACTGCATATCGGCCACCTGTGCGGCATCATGATGCTGCGTCACCTGCAGCGCTGCGGCCACAAACCCATCATCCTGGTGGGCGGTGCCACTGGTATGATTGGCGACCCCTCAGGCAAGTCGCAGGAGCGCAACCTGCTGAACGAGGAGACGCTGCGTCACAACCAGGAGTGCATCAAGGCACAGGTGTCGAAGTTCCTCGACTTCGAGTCAAAGGACGCCAACGCCGCCGAGATGGTCAACAACTACGACTGGATGAAGGACTTTACGTTCCTGGACTTCGCCCGCGAGGTGGGCAAGCACATCACCGTCAACTACATGATGGCCAAGGACAGCGTGCAGCAGCGCCTGAACGGTACGGCCCGCGATGGCCTGTCATTCACCGAGTTCACCTACCAGTTGCTGCAGGGCTACGACTTCCTGTACCTCTACCAGCACAAGAACTGCAAGCTGCAGTTGGGCGGCAACGACCAGTGGGGTAACATCACCACGGGTACGGAGCTTATCCGCCGCACCTTGGGTTACGAGAACGAGGCTTTCGCCCTGACCTGCCCGCTCATCACCAAGAGCGACGGCAAGAAGTTCGGCAAAACCGAGAGCGGAAACATCTGGCTTGACCCGAAGCGCACCACGCCGTATAAGTTCTACCAGTTCTGGCTGAACGTCAGCGACGACGATGCCGAGAAGTATATCAAGATCTTCACCTCGCTGGAGAAGGACATCATCGACGCCCTTGTCGAGGAGCACAAGCAGGATCCCGGCCGTCGCGTGCTGCAGAAGCGTCTGGCCGAAGAGGTCACCGTCATGGTACACTCGCAGGAAGCCCTCGATGCCGCCATCGAAGCTTCGAACCTGCTGTTTGGCAAGAGCACCAAGGAGGGACTGGAGAAGCTCGACGAGCAGACCTTCCTCGATGTCTTCGACGGCGTGCCCCAGTTTGAAATCAGTAAGGACCAGCTGGGCCAGCCCGCCATCGAGCTCTTTACCACCGTTGCACCGGTATTCCCCTCAAAGGGTGAGATGCGCAAGATGGTACAGGGTGGCGGCGTCTCGCTGAACAAGGAGAAGCTGACCGACCAGCAGCGTGCCATCACTGCCGATGATCTCATCGACGGTAAGTATCTGCTGGCACAGAAGGGTAAGAAGAACTACTATCTGCTGATTGTCAAGTAAAAAAGCAGGAAAAATTTGGCGGTGTGCAAAATAATTCGTAATTTTGCACCCACAAAAATGGTTGCTGTCCAATGGTGTAATGGTAGCACAACAGGTTTTGGTTCTGTTTGTGGTGGTTCGAATCCGCCTTGGACAACACGAGAGAGTGGCCCCTTTGGGAGGCCACTCTTCTTTTTACCGGTGCTTCTTCCAGAGTTTGCGGCTTTTCTTCTCCATCGTCTTCACCGCCTTTTCGGGTCGCCAGTCGGGAAAGACGGCGGCTATTGTGTAGCGCTTCGCCTCGTCAGCGGTCATGATGGTCTCCACGGCAAGCTTCTCTTCCTTCCGCTCGAAGGTCACCACGTTGGTCTGGGGTGTGATGTCACGGCCTTGAGCATCCATGGTGCCGTACTCTTTGAAGTCGTTCTGCACCGTGTTCATGCCCCGATAGTCAAAGCGCGTGGGATTCAGTTTTTCGGGGGTGAGCAGGGTGGTATGCAGCATGATGCAGTGGGGCGTGTTGTTCCAGCCTCGGGCATACTCAAAGTTCGAGACGATGTTCTCCACCGTACAGCGGTTAAACACGTAGCCCCACGGTGTCTTCGACGTCTTCGGTGCTGCTATCACGCAACGCCCGCTGCCATCCTGCGTACGCTTCTCGGTGACGATGCGGCAGCACTCAAACCATACGTCGCCATCGCCGCAGATGAAGTCTACAGTACCATGTATCTCCGAGTCCTGGAAGAAGAACTGTGCCTGGTCGTTGTCCGAATAGTAGGTGTCTTGGTACGACAGCATGCACACGCGGTTGCAGATGGTACGTGTGCCCTTATCCTGCAGCGTCACGGCACGTCCTGCCGCACCAGCGGCATAGTAGTCGAGGGCATTCTTCAGCGTCAGGTCCTGGAAGTAGTTGTTGGTGCCACGGTTCTGGAAGATGGCCGTCTTGCTGATGCCCTCGTTCTTGGCGTCGGGCTTGTTCTGGATGACGGTCCCCTTCATGCTCTGGCCGATGAGTGCGATGTGATGACCTGTGATGCGTGTCAATACCCGTTCACCGAGGTCGTAGAAACCGTCAGGGATGAGAATATAGAAGGGATTGGCGTCCTTGTCACTGTTCACCCTGTTAGCCTGGTTCACGGCGTCCAGCAGACTCTGTGCATCACCTTTCTTCACCATTACCACCTGCTGGGCAAGACCCGATAAAGGTAAAAAAGTAAAAAGGTAAAAAGCTAAAACCTTTCTTACCCACCCTATTACCTTGTTATTCATAATCCGTCTCATGATGTATTCTTTTTTACCTTTTTTCCTTTATAAGCTTTGCTTTAATCTTCCTGCTCTGCTTCTCCAGCCGCTTCAGCTCCTTGTCGGGATGCCAGTCGCTGAAGATGCGTTTCAGCGTATATTGCTTCGCCTCCTCGTCCGTCATGATGGTCTCAGCCTCGAAGGGTTGCGTATGGTCGCGTAGCGTAAAGGTCACTACGTTGCTCTTGGGCGTGATGTCGCGGCCCTCGGCGTCCATCGTACCATACTCTTTGAAATAGTTGCTCGAAATCTTCATGCCCTCGTCGTCAAACCGCGTCGGTTCCAGCTTCTCGGGTGTCAGCAGTGTCGTATGCAGCCAGACGCAGCGCGGATTGGTGTGCCACGAGCGTCCGTAATTGAAGAAGGACACGTCGTTCTCTACCGTGCAGCGGTTGAATATGTAGCCCCACGGCGTTTCCGATGTGCGTGGCGCCGCAATGATGTTACACCCACTGCCGTCAAGGGTGCGTTTTTCGGTGACGATGCGGCAGCGCTCAAACCACACGTCGCCAGCACCGCAGATGAAGTCGATGGTGCCGTGAATCTCCGAATCCTGCATATAGTGCTGACACTGTTCGTTGTCCGAATAGTAGGTGTCTTGGAACGACAGCATGCGCACGCGGTTGCAGATGGTTCTGTTGCCCTTGTCCTGCAGCGTCACGGCTCGTCCGTCGGGCTCCGCAGCATAGTAGTCCAGGTCGTTCCTCAGCGTCAAGTCCTGGTAGTAGTTGTTCCAGCCGCGGTTCTGGAAGATGGCCGTTTTGCTGATGCTCTCTATCTTGACGTCGGGCTTGTTGCGGATGACCGTACCCTCCATGCTCTCTCCCACAAGGGCGACGTTATGCCCTGAGATACGTGTCAGCGTTGTCTCGCCCAGGTCGTAGTAGCCGTTGGGAATCATGATGAACAGCCGCTCGGCATCTTGCGCTTCGTTCGTTTGGTTGGCTTCACTGATAGCGGCCAACAGACTCTCTGCACTGTTCCTTTCAACAACGATTACCCGCTGGGCTTTCACCCCCAGCGACACCATCAAGCAGACCGCAATCAGTAGTAATTTGTTCATTTCGATTAGTATGAGATGCCTTTCTTGCACCCTTTCGTGTGCAAAAGTACAAAAAAATTTTGAGAATTCAAAATAATTTAGTAATTTTGCACCCGCTTTCGAAGCATCGGGATGTAGCGCAGTTGGTAGCGCACTACGTTCGGGACGTAGGGGTCGGGCGTTCGAGTCGCCTCATCCCGACAGAAAAAAGGTTGTCAACCGCAGGAGTTGACCCTGCAAAAGCTTACAGCGGAATGACCATAAGTTCTTAGCTGTCAAGAAGCTAGAAAGCGAGGTGGTCGAGTAATCGGCCACCTTTTTTATAATTTGCTTATATCCAGAGAAAGGGCAGTGTCGGCATAAGGTCGACGCTGCCCATCAAAACAAGAGAGCGTTTTACAATTTCACTTCTGGCACTACCTGACCATCGAGGAGGTTGATGACACGCTGTGCATATCCGGCATCGCGCTCGGAGTGCGTCACCATCAGTACGGTGGTACCCTCCTGATTCAGTTGGGTCAGTAGTTCCATCACTTCCTGACCATTCTTTGAGTCAAGATTACCCGTCGGCTCGTCGGCGAGGATTAGTTTGGGGTTCATCACCACGGCACGGGCGATGGCCACACGCTGTTGCTGACCGCCAGAGAGCTGCTGTGGGAAGTGATGGGCACGATGACTGATGGCCATGCGGCGCAGAACTTCCTCTACGCGCTGCTTGCGCTCCTTCTTGGGGACGCCGAGATAGGTCAGCGGCAGTTCCACGTTTTCTTCCACGTTCAGTTCATCGATAAGGTAGTAG
>Ga0247611_10001504_pt1 | contig 41169 bp, 45 predicted proteins | sample 177DNAGHGhighgp2_FD_192422 | JGI IMG/M metagenome (GOLD analysis project Ga0247611, IMG submission 192422) | Sheep rumen microbial communities from Palmerston North, Manawatu-Wanganui, New Zealand - 1770 DNA GHGhigh gp2 | ecosystem: Host-associated > Mammals > Digestive system > Stomach > Rumen... | reverse complement strand
TCCGCACTCCACCTCCACACGCCCACGCGTCGGGTTCGGACGCATCCGGAACTCCACTCCGCCGCGTTCCGCTATCCCGGCTGCTTCACCGAAATAGGCCTCGAACATCGTGTCACCCACCGCCACAAACCGCCGTACATTGCTCATATAGCCGTCACCCCACCGCACAAAATCATACCCTTCCTCAGCTATCGCCGTCAGCAACACCTCGTCTCCGGCAAAGTGAACCCCTCCTCCGCGCACATGACCCCACTCGCTATTGTTCACCCTCACCTCCACCATGCAGGTGTCCCGCAGTATGAACAAAGCCTCCAGCACCGTGTCCCCGCTCAACACCACCCTCCGCGGGTTGTCCCGCACGCTGTCCCGCCACATCAGGAACGCAAATCCGCGCTCCGGCACCGCCTCCAGCGTCACCGTGTCTCCGTCGTAATACATTCCACCTCCTGTCACCCTACCCCAGTGGCCGTTGTTGCTCCTTGCTTCCACATTGCACTCCCTCTTCGCCTCGAAATAGGCCGTGAACACCGTGTCGCTTGTCAGGTGCACCAGCCGCTCGGCTGTCGTCACCCCGTCGTTCCACCCCACAAACCGGCTCCACCGCTTCTCGTAAGCTCGTATCCGCTGGTACGACGAGTCCGCATAATACCCTCTCGGCCCAGCCGTCCCGAGCAGCGTGTCCGATGTCCGCACGTCCAGCATCCACGCATCTATTATCGCATGGAACGGCCCGAATCTCGGACTAGATATCGGATGGATGTCCCACGGGTCCGTTAGACCATGGCTGTGGCTACTAAAGGAAAAAAAAGAGTGATCCATCCAAGTGCAACATGGGTCACCATCCCACCATAAATGGACGCGATCACGTTGAAGAACCCTCGCATACATAGTCGGCAATCCAGGGAAATAAGTGCAATAAGGGTTATTTGGATCTGTGATACGCACATTATTTCTCATCGACCCAAAGATATAGAAATCACCCGACACCCGCACAGGTTTGTCGAACAGCCCTTCATAGACATAGCAGTACAGGTTTCCGTCGGCGCTGTCCACACTCCTCGGCAGCTCCATTATTTTCGGCGTTACCGTGTCCCACCGCACCGAGTCCAGCACCACCATCCGCATCGTCGCGCTGTCCAGCAGGCACAGGTACATGTATTCCGCCAACAACCGGTTCGGAGATATATGTTTAAACTCTTGGCGGAGACCACCTATCTCATAGGGCAGTGCATCATAATTAATAATCATGCACGAAAGCCCCTTCACATCCATCTGGCTGTCCGTCTTTATATGCCGCCCGACATAACTCTCTTCACAACCGGTTACGCCAAGTTCTGCCACATATGCCGAATTTGCCGGGTCCTGATAAAAGTCGCACGAGTCGTACCAGCATTCGTAATAGTAGCTCCTGCTGCGCATGTGTATTGTATTCGGGGACTGCGCCATCCCCATCCATCCTGCCAGCACCATGGCCAGCATTAATATTATCCGTTTCATATCATTTCTTTTTTTAATAATCTCTACTACAAGTTATTGCTTTTTCAATCGGCACAATCGTTCCTGTGGCGGTAGTCCATGAGAATTCGAGAAATCCTTCTTGTGAAGTGGCATTTTTCCACCTGCATTCCATTTTGACAGCATTTGGCGATTCCAGTTGGCCAGACTCCGTAAAATCATTGTACAGGCACGATCCGCACCAATCTTCACAGTTATGTTGTTGCTCTATCATGACCACTGTATTGTTGTTTGTCTGGCTTCCTCCTATCACGAGCCTGGTCCCCGAAAAGGCATCCACCGAATTCAAATAGTATGTCCTTTCAGGAAACGGATACAAACAATTCGTGGTACCGCCGACTGTCATATTCAGGAAAAAAATCTGCTCGCGAGAGGTTATAGGGTTGTATACCAATGGCGTGATTTCGTTGGTTAACGACAAGTACGACACATCCTTCAACTTTGTGTCATACGATGTGAGCTGTTTAATTGGGTATCCTGCCCCTAAACTCGTTGTAAGTGGTACCGTAACTATACCGTGCCCTCCGGTTGCATGGTTCTTCGACATGAAAGTCAGGCTGAAATTCCACGCGTCAAAAGGTTCCATCAACATGGGACCTTCCCCATTGTGCCAACCCCAGCCCGTATGTGAGGTCGACATAAAACTGGTGTTCCACCCCATTAAGTCTGTCTCCTGCATAGACGGTATTACATACAGGTCAGTGAACCCCTTGAATTCCGCAACATGTGTATAAAAGAACCAGTGTCCCATATCTTCCGGATTCTCATCACCCTTCAGGTAGGACGATACGAACAGCCTGTTCCCCATTGCCAAAACGTCGCTCAGCACTTCACGCGAACTTAAATCCGAATGGATGATGCTGTATATCCAGTCACCATCAAGCTCCTCTTTTATCTCCATGAGACACGATGTCTGACTGTACGTGGAGGGCAGCTCCGCTGTCGCCACTATCATCTTGCGGAAACCGGAGAGTTCTGGATTAGGGTGATACACCGTGAGTTTATTCAGCCTTTCCACTTTATCGAATATCTTGTATTTCATTTCCCACTGCGACCCCACACTGTCCTTCATACCGATTTTGGCCAGAAATCCTTGAGGTATATTCACAGGCACAATCATTCCATACACAGGGTCGTATATCGGCTCTCCGTAGGGCCAATACAACTCCCCGCACGCATAGATTGTATCGTCATAAATGCAGATGTCATGTATGCTGTAGTCAGTCGGGACTCCTATGTTGAACATAGCGTGCTGAAACCCTGAAACAGTTGATATAGATGGGAAAGATGTATTTCTGCGAAACAATGTATAGTAGTGTTTGTTGTGCTCTGTTATATCCCGGTGATGGATTAGTATAGTGTTTGATTTGAATTTACGCACTATCACCTCATCCCCTTTGTATTCTGGAAATTGATGGACTATACCTTGTGTCAATAATTCAATTGGTTCAATCGGTTGTGCTGTCATGGCAAAGGGTATTGCCAGCAACATCATTATCAGTATTTTTTTCATAGTATTTTGGTTTTTACATTGTTAATCAATATTTTTTTGTTTTTTTACGTTCGGTTTATTCTGTACATCCTGTTTTTCAGGGTTCTCTTCTATCGGCCTCTCTCCGTTTTCATTTTGCAAATATACAAAATAATTACCGTCTGCTGCTGTCGGCACCCTCATTTTCCCGCCCCGCACAGCGGCGCAACTCTTTCCTGTGCGGGGCTTTGTTTTCTCTTTTTCATATTGTTTTATTGTTTAAGTGCGGCAGTGTAATCCCTCCCGCTGGTTGTTACAATTATTTGGTTGCGATACAAAGGTAAATACCCGTTTTTTCATCATAAATAATAATGGTTTCGTAACCAGCCTTGTTCATTTGTTCACACCACTCTTTGGCATCTTGTTCGTTTGTGGTGGAATGGGTGACCTGCTCCTTGGAGGCAACAGAAACACGGACTACATCATTTCTCCAAAACCGAACCTCATGCCCTTCCTTTGCCAAGGCAAACATCTGGTCATAAAACGCTGCCCACTCATCCTCATTTCTCGGGTTTGCTGAGTGTCGTTTTCCGTCCACAATATATGTGGCCGTCTGTTGCTCCGCCATAGAACGGACATTTTCAATTGTTTCTTCCTTTGTACACCCTTCAGCAGTGAAAGCAAGTACTATAGCCAATGCAATAATCTTGATAATTTTTTTCATAATACATTTTTTTAGTTGATAATTTATTTATTTTGTTTCACATCAAATACTACCCGAAGTGCTACTTTGCTTGTTATTCTTCATCATGTCATTATAAATCCGGTCCGTTACCCCATGATATTCCAACTGGTTGTTTGCTTGGAAAATGCATATCTCATGTCTGTCGAAACGGGCCACAACAACCATGGGTTCAAAATCGGCGCTGTCGGCATTTGTCGGCTTTGTTTCGGGGAAATCCCCCCGCAGTCTCACGTATGGAATCCTGAACTGGACAAAGTGTATCGTTTCTCTCAAGTCCAACAACTCCTGGCTCACATGGAAATCGCCCAGCAGATTATACCACGATTCCGAGTCAGTGGCGCGGATCAGGGTCACATCCACCGCCACACTGTCGTTTACCGGGTAGTCCTTCAGAAATGAGGCGTCCAAGCCCTCCCTTCCCGCATACCTTCGGTACGCTTCGCTGCATTCCGACGCTGGCAACGGACGCTCACAACTCTTCCAACAAACCACTCCACCGGTCCCACACAGCAGCATCAACAGCAGTATCCACCACTTGTGCTGTAAAAAAACTGTATCCTTCATACCTTACTATTATTTATGGTCCCTAATATAGTCTCCACTCTGAGCCCAGCTTCGGCCACCGTCAGTTGATTGGTCCTGGCGTTGGAATATCGTTGGGGCAAGACCGTAGACAACACCAGCATCCCCATCAGCGTTACCGCTACAAACGCCACAGTATAATGCCGTCTCGTCTTTCGTCCGTTTTCCGCCGCCCACTCGTCAAAACCCTCGAGCATCCCGGCAGCAAGCTGGCTTTTCCCCTCGGCAACGGTGCGTATCAGGTCATACCTCTCACCTTGCCACTGCTGTTTTTCTTGATTCTGTCTCATTTTCATATTTCCTCCTTGTCGATTAATTCCTTTATCAATTTTAGTTTATTTATTATCCTTTCCATCCGACCATTCAGCGTACTGGTTTTCAGTCCGAGAAACCCGGCCATCTCATTCCGTCGGTAGCCCTTCAGTTCCAGCCCTATCAAATACTGGTCCTCGGCATCGAGGTGTTCCATCATCTCCTTCAACATCTCCGCATCCGCGTCCGCCTCCTCCGTCAGGCTCTCCTCCAGCATCTGGTCTATCTCCTGCATCGTCGGCCTCCTTCTCCGGTGTAAGTTATGCAGCACGCTGTGCGTAACAAGCATCAGCCAGGCATACTGCTCCTCCGGCCGGGCTTCGACCCGCAGGCGGTCAAACCGCAACCACAACACGAGGCACACCTCCTGCACCAAATCCTTGCTTTTGGCCACATCGCCATTGGCATAGTTGAAACACACTCGCCACACCGCTTCACGGTATTTCAACACAAAGTGCGTGTAGGCTTCATATAGTTCTTCCGTCTGCATATTCAAATAATCTTCGTTTCATTTAAAAAATCATTTTCGTGTTTTTTCTTGCATATATAATATTCACTTTTTTGCCAAAAAAACGACCAAACCCTCATTTTTAACAAAGTTTAATATTTCCCAAAATCGCAATACTTTGTACATCAAATAAGTACAAATTTGCCCTTCAAAAAATCCATTAACATTTGTTAACACTATTTACCCACTATTTCAACGCAAAAAAAGCACTTGAAGCAATTTTTCTTTCCCATAATAGAGGACTTTTGTCCGCCACCGCGAGTCCCCTCTTTTAGAGGGGTACGGCGAAGCCGGGGGGTATGTATCCGAAAACAAATACCAAAAGTCCTTATGGCAACTTCTAGAAATTCTCTTTTGAGAGCGCGTCCCTCCGGGACGCTGTTTCTATGTTGCTTATTATCCCCACACTACGTGCGGGGTTATTGAGAGTGTACCTCTTCGAGGCAATTAATAGAAGTCCCCTTATAAGCGGAATCCACATTCCTGCTGGCTCCGCCAGCGGTATACATACCCCGCCACTGCCGTGGCACCCCTTTCGAAAGGGGACGCTGCCGCCGTGCCGCTTGCATCCACATTCATCATTCTCAGCACACACCCCGACCCTTTTCGGGCTAAATCTTTTCCAATTCGCACCCCAATGGCATCAACAACGCAATGATTTCGGCGGCGGGCATCAACGTCAGCGGCGGATTGAGTGCGGTGGTGAAAGAGTGCTTGGCCAGCACATTGCCCCTCTGCTGCAGCTTGTTGACACAAATGCCATTCTGAACCACCTGCCAATAAGGATCGCGAGTCCGTCCAAAGGAGTCCACCCCCCGGCCTCCCGAAGTGGTTATCAGCGGTTCGCACCTGTATCGTCCCTTCCTCACCCTCCGGCCTCTCGTCACCACATCGTATGGCACATCATATCGCAACGTGCCGTACATCATCGCTATCCAAAACGCCAACACCTTCTTGTCCGAATAAAACATCAGCGGCCTAGCCAGTCCGGGGTCCCGTCCCTTCCGGCGCTTCACGCCGAAAAAGCTCTTATAATCCTCTATATCGCCCGCTTGCAGATGTCCCAATACCGACATACCCTCAAGCATCACGCCCCATGCATCGGCATCTTTGCCCGCACCGAACGGTGTAAGACTGAAACGCTCAATCGGCCTCCTCACCCCTGGTTCCGGCCCGCCGGTCCGCCCCTGCGTAGCAGGGGTCGCCATTACGTCATGCCGAGGTACTTTCTCCTCAGCCAGCAGCGAACGCCCCTCTTCCAGCATCTGCTTCACCTCCTTGGCATGCAACAGCAACTGCCGCGCAAACTGGATGTTATAGCACTGCCCCAACACCTTTCCCGCCAGTTCCAATTGCTGCGTCATGCTGATTCGGTTTTCCGAACAAAAATGTTTAAATTCCTCAATATCTGACATTCCGACAATATTGGCACACACGTCCCTTTCCTGCTTTTCCTGCCTGTTTTCAGCATCCGCAGCGGTGTCCACAATACTATATCCAACGTTGGATTTCATTAATATTCAGTATATTGAGCCAGTGATTGAAATAAGTTGGTTTATATTGTTTTCTGCAAAGATACATAATTTTTCTCAAACATAACATAAAAATTACATCCTCATGACATTAACCATACCTCCAACACCCGTTCGCCCCGCCTCCACCCCACCTTGCCCTTACGTCATTCAACTTCCGCCAACCATAACCAAAAAGCACGCTACTTTTGCATCCGAAATCAATCACAAAACATATAGCAATATGATACACACCCCATCCAACGCCCCTCCAAACCCCGTCCCGCTGCCCCCCGTCTCCGCTTCCTCTTCACACCTTAGCAACGTCATGTTAAGCTTGTCTAAAGCAGGGGAGTTGAAAAAACGTTCCGAAGGGGTGGGTTACGGGTGGAAAGGTAGCGAAGACGGAAGGGACGAACGAGGAGCCGTGAATACAGCTGGAGACAATATGTCGGGAGCGGAAAAGAAAGGGGACGGTTGGCGCAATTTGAGAATCGGCACCGGAATATGCAATGTATTTTTGCAACCGGAAAAAGAGCATTATGGACAGAAAACAATAAAAAACACAATAAATATATGGCAACATTAGACTCGAGAATCTTAGCGTTAAAAGGCATGATAGACGACCTAAGCATCTATCAGCGCAAAGGGAAAACAGTGGTTCGGTACCGCTACAATGTGCGCAAAAAGCGCAAACCCACACCGGAACAGATGCGGACCCGGCTGGCATGGGCCAACGTGTACGCGCTGTGGCGTGCATTTCCCGAAGGGCGGAAACCCCTGTTTCAAGGCCGGCGGCCGGGCACTACCGACCAGAACATGTTTGTGTCGCACAACATGCACAACGAAGCGGTATACCTTACACGCCCTCAATTGCAGAGCGGCGGAAGTGTGGTGACAACGCTGGCGGTGTCGGACGGCACGCTGCGCCCCATAAAGCTGAGACTGGCCGACGGACGGGTGACAACCAATATCAAAACAGGCGGTTGGGAGCCCTCGGTTGGCAGCACCGTTGGCGAGATGGCGGCGGCAATAGTGGAACACAACGAAGCATTCCAACCCTGCGACATATTGCGGCACTATGTGGCCAAACAGTATTGGGATGTAGTCAACCAGATGCCCCGCACCCGTGTGGAATGCACCGATTTGGCGCTTGACCCGCACGACGAACGGCTGCTGGCCGATGCCGTAGGGAATTGCTGCGGGTTTGGCGTAGCCGACGGACACATCGCCGCCACCAGCGAGGTGGAAGGAGGCATGGCGTGGGTACACATGAGCAAAAAGGAAGAAACAACCCTAGTGTCGCCCCAACGCCTGCTTTGCACCAACGCCTATATGGCACAATATGGGAGCGAAGAGGCATTTGAGGCTGCATGCCTGTCGTATGGTGTGAAGAGTAATGACATTGACAACAACTAAAAGTTCAAGAAAATGATAGTCATAATAGAAAGACGGATGATGAGCCTGTTGATCAAGAAAGACGACGGGATGTTGACCCGGCAAGTGTTTGCCGAGATGGACGACAAACGGGCATTGGGGCTGATAAGAGAATACGGCTACCGGCAGGAACAAGTGTACGGAATTGTGCACGAGACCATTGCCCTTCGCCACGAGGTGGACGACCAACTGGTGGAAGAGGTGTTGCAACGTATGCCCTACCGCGAATGCCACAGTGCGGAAGCGATGCTGTGGGCAGTGCGGTGCATAGTGCCACAAGCCACGAGGATAGTGACACGGCACCGCGGAAACACCATTGGAGACACAAAGGAACTTCTAAAAATTCTCTTTTGAGAGCGCGTCCCTCCGGGACGCTGTTTCTATGTTGATTATTATCCCCACACTACGTGCGGGGTTATTGAGAGTGTGCCTATTCGAGGCAATTAATAGAAGTCCCCATAATAACAACTTTAAAACCCAAACAATAGCATGGAAAAACAATTTATTATACGGCCCTATGGCAAACGGGAACTGGCAATGGCCTACACCCGAGGCACCATGTCGGCACACGCCTCGCTGAACTGGCTGAACAACGAAATAGCATTATACCCGGGACTGCTGGAGCAGTTGCAGGCGTTGGGATACCGGAGCGGGCAGAGAATCATCACCATAGCCCAACTGCGTGCCATAGTGGGTGCCATTGGTGAACCCTGAAGAGACCCGGTTGCCACAACATGAAAGGCGAAGGGGGTCAGCAGACTACATGGATGTTGCGCACAATGGCCCGATAGTATTGCTTGAGGTTTTCGGGCAAGAGGGCATAGGGCGTGATGTCCTTGTCGACAAAGAGCATGCACTTGGAGTATTTGGACTGGATGGTGGCCTCCTCACGCTCGGAGCTGTCGGCGGACTGGAGGGCGGAATTGAGCCGTGCGCGCTGGTCGGCGGGCATGGCGGAATAGCCAGCCAAGAGGCAGGCCATATTGCGGCGGGCGTGGTCCACGGCGGCAAAACTCTCGACCAAAGCATCGTCGGACAGGTGGTCGGCCAGCGTGGTGCGTGAGAGGCCGAAACTGCGAATAAACGTATTGGTGGCATTGGCGGCGAGGAGAGCGGCTGTTTTCTCGGCCGAGGAGAGCTGCCGCCACAACTCGTTGAGAAGGGCTTCGTCGGCGGGCATGGAGGTGAACACCTTGCCGCTGTTCTCCTTCTGATAGAGATAGTTTATGCGCTTGGCGGCGGCAATGCGGAGGGAGTGCAGCGGGTCGAAACCCTTTGCGTTGAAGCCGAACGGGACAACGTTGTGGAAACGCAGCACCTCGTTCTGGACAGTCTGCACCAAGGACGAGTCGTCGGGCTGGTAGACATAGACCACCGGTGTGAGAGGCGAGGAATTGTTGCTGTCGGGAAGCGGATAGAGCTGACGGGGCAGACGGTAGGCCTCGGCAAGGTTGCGGGCGGAGTCGCCGCCACAAAGGGCAACAGAGAGCACCTGACGGCTGTCGGCAGCACAGGCGGAGAGCATGTCGCGAATCCACTCGGACGAGATGTTGCCTTTGACAAACTGCCACTCCACATCGACAAAATCGCCCAGAGAGCGTTGGGGCACCCCTTGGAGCCAGGCACCGGGCTGCTCGATATAGCGGACATGCGAGAGGTCGAAGATGCCGGGATAGGAAGCTTTGAAGCAATCCATCAACTCGTTGGCGCGGGGGTCGACAAAGGTGATGCGGGTGCGGATGGGACGTGGTGCGGACTCGTCGAAATTGGGGAAGTGGCACAACTGGGCAGCGGTGGCGGCGAAAGCATAGCCCATGGGGGTCATGCCGACAACCACAAGATGCACAAAACGGTCGCTGCCGACGGTGACAAGACCGCGGTCGAGGGTGAGGGTGTCGTTGTGGTAGATGTCGCCCACCAAGAGTTGCTGGGCGAGCGATTCGTAAGAATTGATGATGGTGGTTTCAAGGCTGTTGTGCGCCTCCTGCTGAAGGGAGTGGAAGAGGAATGTGGAAGTGGAGGAACGGAGCATGAGATAGCACTGGGCCAGCTGGTTGCACTGGGCGCGGAGCTGACGCACCTGCTGCCAACAACTGACATTGAGAGAGTCGTGAGCGGGCTCATCGTCCTCGCCAAGAATGAAGATGTGGGAGGCGGAGTCGACCTGACAGGTGCGGAGGGTGTCGGCACAGGTGCGGCTGCCCCGATAGAGCGTGACAGGAGACTGAACGCCGAGGGACTGGAGGCGGGTGCTGAGCAGTTGGAGCAGCGAAGGGCAGTCGGAATCGGTCAGAACGACCACGGGGAGCATTTTGAGAGCATCGTGAGCGGCAATGGCCCGGAGCAAGGGCAGGAGTTCACGGCTGCCGCCCAGAATGAGGATATGCTGTTTGAAGCTATAGCGGGTAAAGCCGTCACGCCCACAGATGATAGGGCTGCGGCTGAAGAGTTTGGCCAATTGCCACGAGAAGTGCTTCCAGATACGAATCATGTTGGGTTGAAATTGAAATTGTTGGTGTGAAAAACTGGCTCCGGGAGAAGTTTTGACAGAAACCACACCCGGAGCCGGGAGTATTAGAGACGGAGGCCCACAGAGGCGAAGAAGAAGTCGGAGTCGGGACGGAACTGCATACGGTTCATGCCTTTGCGATAGCCCACATCAACCAGGAGGAAGCCCAGGAGGTCGAGACCCACACCGGCAGAGAGGCTGTAGCGGGGCAGGGTGGACTGGAAAGTGCCATCGCTTATGACAAAGTCGAACACCGGGGCGATGTAGGCACGGGCGGCAAAGAGATCGGCGGGTTCCCAGCGGCAGCCTATGTGGAAAGGCACTTGAAGGATGCTGGCAGTGCGGTTTTTGAAGGCATAGGCCATCTGTGAGAAGAACCCGGTCTGGACAGCAGCCTCTTCCCAATTGGTGGAGAGGCCGTAGAGTACCTCGGGTTGAACGTAAATGAAACGCCAGACAGGGATGCGGAGGGCAACACCGATGGAGCTATGGCGAAAGACCCCTGGAGCTTTGGCGAAGGCTATATCGCCACGGATATCCTCAACGAAATTGACGTTGTGGTGGGAATAGTCAAATTGGATAGAAAACCAAGCCTTCTGTTTGTGGTAGCGCTTGATGTACTTGACCTCTTCCTGGCCGAAAGCCTGAGAGAAAAGGGAAACAAGGATGAGTAGGAGGAGTGTGTGTTTTACGTTCATGACAAGTGTTTTTAATGTCTCGTGGCACGCCGACCAGGGGGAAGAGGGCCGGGAGCGGTTGATTGACAGATTAAAGTATTATTATTCGTTGTACATAGGGATTTCTAAAAGGCGGGAGACTTCGAGGAAATAGAAAGTGGCTGTCATCTGGGTGTAGTTGAGCACTTGCGGGAGGACGGCATCGGGGTGCTGGGCGATGAGTTCGGCTTTGCGGGTCTCGATTTGTTCGGCAATAGGGAGTTGCTTGTTGAGTCGGATTTGGAGTGCCTGGGTGACGGACTTGAGATGGAGGGGGACGATATCGGAGTAGTATTGAAGCAGAATCTTGTTGCGCTCCTTACCCTGAGCGGAGGCGAGGGCGGAGGCATATTTCTTAAAGACAGATTTACATTCGGAATCGGCGGAGGAGTAGAGATTATCAATCTCTTTGCCCACGGCATCCCACTGGTCGATAAGTGGCTGGAGAGGTTCGAAAACGGAGGTGAGGGCCTGGGCCTCACGGGTGGTGGCCTGAGAGGCGGCGGCAGGATTGTAGTGGGCCTGGATGTAGGCCTGCTGCTGGTCGTCGGGAAGGGTGGAAAGATATTCGAGCTGCTCGCGTGTGAGGCCGGTGGAGAGTTCGGCCGAGCGATAGGCGGAATTGACGATGGTGGCACTGTCGAGGTTGTTATAAGCGAGTGCCGACACCTGGGAGGAGAGGTTTAATACTTTGGCCTGAAAAGAAGTGACCGGATTGATTACGAGTTTGAAAGCCTGTTCGTTGAGTTCGGCCTCCTTGTAGGATACCAACTGCTTGGCGGTGGGCAGCTCGGGCATTTGGGACATGAGCGACGCCACAGTGGCCTGTGGTTCCGAAGGAGATTGGGACTGAACAGAATCGAGGGATTGATTGACCGACTCGGTGGCAGCATCGACAGCCTTGTCGACCATCTTGGAGGTTACTTTTTGTGCGGCACGTTTGGCAGCACGGTTAAGAACATCGCCCAGTTGAGCCTGGGATGCAAAAGTGACGCCAATAAGGCAGGCGACAAATAATAATAATTTTTTCCTCATAGCAATAATATTTAATAGGGTGATATAGTGTTAACGCATGAGCACCCATTTTATTGTATGAGGGAGGAAAAAAGGGTCAGCCTTTGGAAGGCAAGGGTTTTTGGCTTACACCACGGAGCATGGTTTTGCCGGGTTTGAAGACAGGGAGACGGCGTTCGGGATGCAGGCTGTATGTATCCTGGTTGATATTGTAGACACGTTTGGCTGCATAGCGCCTGACATAGAAAGAGCCGAAACCACGGAGATAGATGTTATGCCCTTGAGCCATGTTGGACTTGATAGCATTCATAAATTCATCGACAATTATTTTAACAGCAGGACTCTGGATGCCGGTCTTGGCATGAATTTTTCGTACAATACTCGCTTTAGTCATAGATTTTTGCAGCAATAGTTGATAAAAGGGTTAAAATAAGAGATTTTTAAACAAATAATTGATATGTAACGGCAAGAACGAATTAGTGTTGAAAACCGCGAGACGCCCGTCAGACTGAAATGTGTGTGAAAAGGAAACAACGGCAGGCCTACTCGCGGTAAGTAGTAATTTAGTTGAGAACTGACCAACAAATATTAACGTATCTATTCCTTTCGATTGCATTTATGGCAACTTTAGTTCATTGTTTTTGTAGTACAAAGATACTAAAAAAATGAATACGTGGCAACCGAAACAAACATAATATTGATAAAATTTATTAACAAAACGGGTGTAGGCGGACGATAGAGAGCCTAACGAGGGCAAGTTAGAAAGTAATAAAAAAGAGGCGACAATTGCGGAAAACGACATAGATAAAAGTTTGCAGGGGGATTGATCAGGATGGGAACAGAAACGGAATGGCCAAGGAATGGCCAAGGAATGGCCAAGGAACAGGTCCGGAAAAGAAGCAATAAAGGGGGGAAAGTCATTAGTGTCTGATAAACGTGCTGAAAGCATGTAATCTTATAATCCCCACACGGCACTTCGCTTCGTGTGGGGTGGGGTCAGAGAACTTAATTCTGCGTGCCGTAGGCACGCTACTTTGTTGATAGTTATGTTGTAGCGTATCTACGACACGCATGGGATGGGCATTATTTCCCCACACTGCACACCAATGGTGTTTAGTGTGGGGTTAATAGAATTGTGTGCCTATGGCACACTCAAGCCTTCGGAAACCAATACATGACATATAATGTTGATATTATATTACTTACTAATGATTTGATTTCTTTTGTCCGACACCAATGAAAAAAAGTGTATATTTGCATACCCAAAAACGGGAACAAGACACTAAAAATAATTAATAGAATATTAACTAACAACAAAATACACAAAAATGGACAAACTAAGTTATGCGCTGGGAATGAACATAGGCCAGCAACTGAACGGAATGGGAATGAACGGGAAACTGGTGGTGGAAGACTATTGCAACGCGATAGCCGATGTGCTGAGCGGTAGAGAACCGAAGATGAGCTACGAAGAGGCCCACGGACTGCTTTCGGCTTTTTTTGACCAGCTGGAGAAAGAACAACGGGCCGCTGAAGCCGAAAAAGGCAAGGCCGCCAAGCTGGAAGGAGAAAAATTTCTGACAGAAAATGCCAAACGCAAAGAGGTCACGGTGACCGCCAGCGGACTGCAATACGAAGTGATGAACGAAGGACAAGGCCGCAGACCGAAAGCCACAGACGTGGTGAGATGCCACTACCATGGAACCTTGATTGACGGCACAGTTTTCGACAGTTCGTACCAACGCAACCAACCGGCCGACTTCGGGCTGAACCAAGTGATAGCCGGATGGACGGAAGGCGTGCAGCTGATGAAAGAGGGTGCAAAATACCGTTTCTATATCCCATACAATCTGGCATACGGCGAACATGGTGCCGGCGGAAGCATTCCACCCTATGCAGCACTGGTGTTCGATGTCGAGCTGATTAAGGTGCTTTGAACCCCAATCGGTCATTGGGGGTTATCACGACCGCAGAGCACAAATGGAACGACCGAAAGGTGCTTTTTGTGACAGCGGAACTGGCCTAAGAAAACAAAAAAAGCTCCGGGAAGAGGTCCCGGAGCTTTTATTATTGGAGCCTAACCCAAAGGGAGGGCAGGGCTGTTGTGGGGACAGGGCAATTGCATTCGAGGCCCCGTCGAGAGAATACATGATTATTTGCAGCGTTCGATGAACTCCTTGGAGGTGACTTTCTCGACCTCGGGGTTGACCTTTTCCTTGAAGAGGGCGAAAGTCTTCTCAGCATAGAGCTTGTCGACAATCTGCTGGACGTTCTGGCGGTCCTGGGCAATGGTGCGGGCAGCCTGATCGAGACGCTCCTCTACCTGCTTCTCGTCCTCACCCTCGCTGGGAGTATCCCTGCGGCGAAGAATATTCTTCACCTCGTCGACCACCTCGTTTTGAGTGGGCTCGATGGGCTGAATCTTGTTAAGAGCGCCATCGAGGAATTCCCATTTGAGAGAAGGAAGATAGGTTTCGGCCCACTGTTCTTCGAGTTTTTCGGCGGTGAGTTTCTTATCGTCGCTGCGCGAAAGAATCCAGCGTTTGAGGAAAGCCTCGGGCATAGGAGCCGTGAAATTGTCGAGAAGCTGTTTGCGGACCTGGTTGACGAAGAGAATTTGGCACTGTTCGTCGTTGGCCTTTTCGAGTTCAGCGGAGAGAGCCTTACGGAACTTGTCGACATCCTTGATACCCTGACCGGGGAATACCTTTTCGAAGAGTTCCTCGTTGAGTTCGGCAGGGGTGATATGGGAGCTGCCACTGAGGGTGAAAGCAATGTCAGCCTTGAACTTCTTAGCTGCAGCGGAATCGAGACGGAACACCTTCTCGACCTGAGAGGGAGTGAAAGCTTTTGCAACATTGAAGACCACCTTCTCGTCGGCTTTCTTGCCCACAATCATAGCGGTGATTTCGGGGTCTTTGATATCGGAGAGGGGGAACGAGCAGAAGACATTGACACCGCCTTCTTTCTCCTCGCCCTCTTTGGTGAGCTCTACTGCCTTGCCGTAGACGTGGTCGCCTTCACCAACAGTTTTGGGGGATTCGAATTTGCCATAACGATCGGTGATGTCCTTAACCTGAGCATCGATATCCTTGGCAGCAACCTTGATAGAGCAAAGTTTTGCATCGACTTTGTCCCACTCAATATTGATTTCGGGAGCCAAAGCGGCATCGAAATAGAAAGTGAAATCGGTTTCTTTGGCAAAGTCGTGGGTACCGGTCTTCTCATCGTTGGACAAGGGGAAACCAACGATATCGAGTTTTTCGTCTTCGATATATTTGAGGAGAGACTCACTCAGGAGATCCTGCACTGCATCGGCAACACATGCGGGCTTGTACATACGTTGAATCAAACCAAAAGGTGCGTTCCCCTTGCGGAAGCCGGGGACAGTAGCTTTGTGCTGGTAGTCTTTCAACTGCTTGGTAACCTTGTCTGCATAGTCACTCTCGACCACATCAATCTTGATTAGAAGGTCCAAATCTCCTAAATTTTCTCTGGAAATGTTCATCTTTTTTATATAATTAATTGATAATACGTATGTTTGTTATTTCAAATGAAAATGCAAAGATACAAATAATTTCTGATATATATAATATTTTTATTACAAAAAAGGGGAAAGAGTATCCAAAACCGGATGCGAAACAACGATGCAGAGATAGAGGGCAATGGGCAAAAATGAAAAAAGCCCCCCACGACAAAAACATCGGGGGGGGCTATAACAGAAAGTGTTTAACTACTTGGACGGAGTGAAATTGCCATAGAATCCGACTCCGAGATTGTAGAGTTGTGAGGGCAGATAGCCTTCTTTGCCAGTGGAGTCGCAAGCAACACGGGTAATAATATGGCTGCGCCGGGAGCCAAACACACCCACACCGCCTTTGATATTGGTGTAGGGCTGGTATTCCTGTCCGCCAAGAGATGAGCTGTTGAGCGAAGTGATATATGCGTTGAGGTCCTCGTTGCAGGCATAAATGAGGATGTCGACATAATTGACATTGAAGAGAGAGTCGGTGTTATCGGAAAGAGCATTTTTAATGATGGAGAGGAAACGAGTCTGTGAGGGGTTGGAAGTGGTGAGTTCCGGATAGTTGTACTCGTTTCTGATGTTATCGCCAGAGGGGATGTCGACAGAGAGAGTATCTGTGCCTTTGCGGTAGAAGAAACGCACCAGGGGTTGATAGAGCCTGCCGCGAGGCAAGGTTTGCCATCTGATTTTTCCATGGTTGCTGGTGACAAAACCATAGCATTTGGGGTAGCCATTAGGTTCGATGAGGACTTCCTCGATGGTGTCGCGTTGACGAATAGTAGGACGGATGAAGCCCACCATGGTGGTATAAGCCTGGGCAATAGTATCGCCGGTGGAGGTTTTCACTACTACCAACTGGAAGACACAGTCGGTATCTTTGACCAGTCTTTTGCCAGGCACACAATAGTATACCGGTTGTCCCCCTGAAGGGAAATCGCCTTCGGGCTTACCCTCACGGATAGTGTAGGAGAGTTTCCAGCGGTCGACCAACTGATTGGAAGGCGTGTATGAGAAGTAGGGACCCGAGACGCCTTTCCAGGCAAGAAGATAGACCTCGATGTCGTCCTTTCCATAATAGTTGGAATCGGAGATTTGGGAATAATCATAAATATTGCCTTCGCTAAGATAGGCGTGCTGGACACGAGCCCAAACAGTATCTTCCTGAGGGTCGAGAACGCAATAGACCACAGGCACATCGCGCCAAGGGGCATTGGGGCTGAATTCGACCTTGCAAGCGGAAAGACAAAGGGCAAGGATGGCTAAAAAGGGAATGATTTTTTTCATTGGATTCTGCGATTAATTATTATACTGATTACCTCGGCCGCGATGTGGCATCCGAAAAGAGGAGGGAGGTAGGAGATGGTGCCGAGAGTGGTGAGATGATTGGTAGAAGGGTCTTGAATCATGGCATCGGGAGAGACTTTCTCGGTGGAGAAAACCACACGAATACCCTCGTAGACACCCAGACGGTGAAGCCGTTTGCGTACCATGGCGGCCAACGGGCATGTGTTACTTTTGGAGATGTCGGTGACTTTGATTTGTGAAGGGTCCATTTTACCGCCACTCCCCATGCTGCTTACCACCGGCAGGCCAAGTTGATGTGCATGATAGAGTAGAAACACTTTGGGAGCAAGGGTGTCGATGCAATCAACCACACAGTCGTAAGGAGCAGCATTGAGGAGCTCAATAAGACGGTCGTCCCGGATAAACTCCTGTACAGCATTTACCTGACACAAGGGATTGATATCATGGAAACGAGCTCTGAACAGCTCGGCTTTGGGCTTTCCGATAGTGGAATGAAGAGCGATAATCTGGCGGTTGATGTTGCTTTCGGCCACTACGTCGCCATCGACAAGGGTGAGGGTTCCTATACCGGCACGGCACAACTGTTCGGCTGCATAGCCCCCTACCCCACCGAGACCGACCACGAGAACATGGGCGGACTTAAGGGCATTAAGGGAACTGCATCCAAGTAGCAGCTCGGTGCGGCTATAGAAAGCGTCACTCATTTGGTAAGAACCTCCTCTATTTCGATTTCGTCAATCATCATCCATGGATTCAAGCCCTTGGCTCTGTGCCAATCGGGGATACGTTTGATGGGTTTAGCAATGATGCGTACAAACCGTATATTGTCTTGGTTGACAGGAACCTTGATTGCTTGAAGCTGAGTAGTGTTCATCGAGGGGTCGGAGGCATTGAAGGTGATGAGCGCCGGTATGGGTTCACTGTAGTTATTGCCATCGGAAGACACCGAGACAGACACCTCGGCAGGTGCGAATACCCAAGCGTCGGGCACATGGGCAAAACGCAGGAGGACATTGCTCAAATTGATGTTGGTGCCCAGCTCCAAGTCCACTTTTATGTCGTGGCCGGAGAAGCCGAGCCAACCATGGGAGAGGTCGTTGACATCACCAAATTCGCCATCGAAAAGCGCACGTGATGCATTTTTATTGTAAGGAGTGTTGGGCTTATGAGCGAAAGTGCAAGAAACAATATAATCGAATATGAACTGCTGGGAAGCAACGAACGAGGGGGCTTCACCTTTCTTAAAAGCACGGGCACGGACCATGACACTCTTTTGTATTGTGAATGGCTTAGTGTAGAGAGGAGACTTCTCGTTGGGGACAGAGCCGTCGAGAGTATAATGAATTTGCGCTTTGGGGGTGGGGCAATGTATCGACACCTGCATGGGGCCGTCAAAACGATCGCGGTTCTTCGTTATAACAGGCATTTCGATAATACCCGACACAACACGGGGATAAGTGATGCGGCGAAAATCCTGTGCATTGTATTCCATACAATCAAAGGGACGGAGATGAAGAACAAACTGATAGTGCCGGTCTTTAACAAGCATAGACTCGTCCAGATTCATCCCACCTTTGGCACCACCGACTCCGGTGATGCGGTAGTCGACATGGAGAGTGTCGCTCGTTATGGAAAAATGGCAAAATGTGTCGATGATATCAGCATATAATCCCACCTCTGCATTTCGTACCGCAAGCCAACGAGTTTCAGTGTGGTTGCCCCAATGCTGGTTGTCATTAGACCGATAAGAAGCAGATTTGACAGGCACTGACTGTTGAGAGATGCGACCTGCTGAGCAACGGTCTGGATAGCTCTCAACATTTCTACCAAACCACTCTAATGTGTCTAAGGTTGGTGACAATGGCACTTCTACTCCTACGCGGGCAACTGTCTTTACCATCTCGGACAATGTAATATCATTACTCAATAAGACATCGCCAGAATGGAGTACAAGATAGGTTTGGCGAACATCCAACAGATTGTCGTCTTTATCATTACCATAACGGAACAGGACATCGATGCCAATTGTGTATTGGTCTATTTTGCGAATATTTGTGGCCACAACCTCGCCCTGCAGGCGATCAAGACCATTGCGCTGCCATTGGCGGAAACCATTGGGATCGTCTAAATCATTGAGTGATGGGCGGCGCATGAAACTGAGACGGAGAGGTTGATTAAATAGCGTGCTGCCACGATAAGACATGCCGGTAATGGTACCCAAACTATCATTGAACAGCAAAGAGAAATCATTATTGTAAATCTTCACGATATGGGCAGAATCGCGGTCTATCTGAATGGGCTGACGATTGGCCTCGGACAATGCCTGCTTGGGCATATTGTCCGAAGGCAGTTGGAATTGGATGGAATAAAGAATAGTGTTCTTGGGGATGGAATTAGTATTATTACGCTGACGAAGAGTAAATTGGATAAATAGTTCCTCTCCTGCATAAAGAGTCAACTTTGGGATTTTAAGTTTGAAATCCTTGGTCTCTCCTGGTTTGAGAGACATGGTTATGTCGCCAGAGACGATGTTGGACTTAAGGTTGGTACAAATAACATAGTCCATACGATAGTCCGATAAAGAGCGGAAGTCACAAAGGTTGGATATGTCAAACTCAGCGGCATCAGCACTTGTTGAAGTGAGTTGGACATCGAAAGGGCGATATAGTTGTTTCAGCTCTGGTAAATAAGGTTTTTGGGCCAATTCCGACCACGATACACAATCAATGAAACCTCCCTGCAAAACCGTATGGTCGAGGACCATTTGCCATAAGGGCTGCATACCACCAAAACTATTGCCATCTGTATTTCCATAAGATAGCATAACCAAGGAACGCGTTTGTTGTTTGGCAAGGTGCTGCCGCAGCAAATCCATATTGGCATTCAATGGTACTATCAAATCCGTGTTCTCAGCATACTGGGCTCCGGAATAAATAACGGGACGGAATTCATCAAGCTGTTTCATCGCCCTGTATGCCGACATCATGCAAACGCCATTGTCTGGGCTCTGGCCCAGCGACCAAGCCACAATAGATGTATGATTCTTATATTGCTCATACAGAGAGCGCACATGACTTACAAAAAGATCGGAGTACTCATTGTCGGTCGCTACAACCTGGCCCATACTGGAACGAGGACACAAATTGGCTTCGCAAAACACATAAAAGCCCAATTCATCGCAGAGCTCATAAAACTTGGCATCCTCGGGGCCATGTCCCCGCGTTCTGATGGCATTTATATTGTTGCATTTCATTTGCGCCATCTGACTGCGAAGCATTTTCACATCCCCAGCCGACAAAGGAGAAGGTAAGTCGTTTAGGATTATACCCTTTATTGTAATGGCTTTCCCGTTCACGGTAAGTCCATTACCATTTGTTATTGTACGGAACCCAAAGCGTGTGCCAACCACATCCTGTAGATTCTTGCCTTCATCGTACAGGCGAATTACCGCTGTGTAGAGGCGTGGCGTCTCGGCACTCCATGGCAATACATCGGCTAAAGTTCCGCTAATTGTTGTATTGATTTCATTGCGCTGATCGAAGAAGCACCATTTGCCAACTTTGTCCACTTGGTGACCCTTCGTATCCCATAGCTCTATTTCAAGGTAACTCTTACCCTTTTTCTTATAATTGAATAAGTTGGCATCAAGAGAATAGCTGCCTGTTGAACTCTGAGGGTCGTAACCTGTGACAAGAGTGAAATCCTGTACATTCAAATTGGGTTTGATGAGTATGGAGCAATCGCCTGTCAACCCTTTATCTCCACATTCTAAAAGGGAGCCTTCATCATCACCGACAAATCGGAGACTCAAACGATTATCCTTGCCAAAACGCAAAAGATCCGTGATGTCAAATTCGGTTATTGCTCTACCATCATGGCTCACTCCGACCATTTTGTCTCCCACAAAAAGACCATATCCCGGGGATGCCATAAAACGGAAAAACACACGGAAAGCCTTCCAATCTCTCGGAAATTCAAACTCTTGGGAATAAGATGTACCATTATCCCCTCGTTCCTCTTCCCAATCGCCCATCAGAGACACGTAGTAGGGCGATTCGTCATAACGTAAATGCTCTATGGCGTTCTCATCGTCATAGTTTATCACGTTGGTCCGTGGGGCCATACGGAGTTCCTCAATGCCCTCGGGCTGCTGTGCGTATGAAATAACACAGCACAGCAGCATCACAACGGGCAGAAAAATTCTCTTCATACTTAGAAATTAAAGCCGACACCTGCTTTGAGGTTGTGCAGCAACAAAGGACCGTTATTGGCCAAAAGGCCTTCGAATTTACGTTCCACGCTGCCCATGAAGATACCTTGATAACCCACAAAGGCACTCACAGCAAAAGTGCGTGTAATAGCATAGCGGGCACCAACATTCACTCCCCATATGGCACCTCCAGTTTTTATCTTGATGGCATTCTCTCCACCACTGGATGAACCCAGGGGAATAGAATAACCAACGGATACAGAAGTATAGGGCGTGAGCTGGCTACGGAGATAATGACTACGTAATTCTATAAATACAGGCAATTGATTGAAAGCCCCTGTCGGGTCTTTCAAAAACTCAACACCCAATCCGACACCCGATTCTTTACGGATTTGCCAACCGCCAATGGCATATACGCCATGGAAAGTCGCCTTATCCTCAAAACGGGTCTTGTTGATGTTGGTCGAGAAGTCGTAGCCTGCAACACCGTACCAACGGTGCCATTTAAACTCAACATGGCGTTGAGCCTGTGCTGTCATCATTGCAAATACTGCAACAGCCAGCAGAATGACTTTTTTCATAGTATTGAATAATTTGAGGTATTACTACTTCATTTCTTTCAGTTCGGGAGAGATAATCAGAGTAGCCTCAGTGGCTGCCTGGACCTGCTCAACCGTGAACTCGGGGTTGATTTCGGTGAGAACGATACCCTTGGGAGTAATTTCCATTACACCCATCTCGGTGATAATCATGTTCACCTGACCCTTTGCGGTAAGAGGAAGTGTGCACTTCTTCAAAATCTTGGGGTTGCCCTTGGCAGTATGTTCCATGGCCAGAATAACCTTCTTGGCACCTACCAGCAAGTCCATAGCACCGCCCATTCCAGGAGTCTTTTTTCCAGGAATCATCCAGTTAGCCAAGTCGCCTTCTTCGTCCACCTGCATGGCACCGAGAACCGACACATTGACATGACCACCACGGATAATACCGAAAGAAGTGGCGCTGTCGAAAGTGCTGGCCCCATCGGTATAGGTGATAAATCCACCACCGGCATTGATCAGCCAAGGATCCTCTTTACCCTCCTCGGGAGTGGGACCCATACCAATCATACCATTCTCAGACTGAAGAATGACGTGCACACCTTCGGGAAGATAGTTGGGAATAAGGGTCGGAAGGCCAATACCGAGATTGACTACATCACCGTCTTTCAGCTCTTTGGCTGCACGACGGGCGATAAAGGGTTTAATTTCGCTTTTTTCCATAGTTATTATTATTTATAAGTTGTACATTATTCTTTTGAACGATAAAAGGCTATAAACCAAAGGTCTTCACTCCGCGTTTCACCATTTCTTCGGCAATATAGGATGCCTCGTCATCGGCAAAAGTATTCATGCCGAAACCAGCATCGTAGCCCAACTCTTTGGCCAACTCGTGGCTGATACGGGGACCACCGCAAATAAGGATAATCTTGTCACGCAAGCCTTCGGCTTCCAGCATCTCAACCAGTTCTGTCAGGTTCTTGATATGGACATCTTTCTGCGTGACTGTCTGGCTAACGATTAATGCATCTGCATGGAGCTCAATGCCTTTGGCAATAAATTCCTCATTAGGCACCTGGCTACCCAAATTATATGCGTCTATCATGTCATAACGTTCCAAACCATAGTGACCGGCATAACCTTTCATATTCATGATGGCGTCTATGCCCACAGTATGGGCATCCGTGCCGGTGCTGGCACCCACAATAACGATTTTTCGTCCAATATGCTCACGGATATACTCATCGCACTCGTGCATATCCATCTTGCTGGATTCCACCTTAGGAACATGTATTGTTGAATAATCTACCGTATGTGTGCAGCTACCATAGCAGTTGAAAAATGTGAATCCTTCGGTCAGCTCCTTGCTGTAAACCACCAACGGGTTTTCAAAACCCATTTTCTTCATCAGCTGCTTTGCGGCTTCTATAGCCTCATCGCCTGCAGGCACTGGCAGTGTGAAACTCAACTGGGTTTTTCCGTCATTCATTGTGTCGCCGTAAGGCTTTATTTTGGTAAGGTCTAAGGTTTTGTCGTAATCCTTAGCCTCCATCGAATACAATCCTTCACTCATTGTTGTGTGTTTTTGGGGTTTTACTTCTTACCTTTCATTATTTCGACAAACGGATTGAAATAGTTATCCGCCTTCAGCGTAACGCCATCCAAGCCCTTACCGCCGTTCTTCGGACGTTTCACATCGGCAAAGATACCCTTTTCCAGTGCGGTGAACAGGCCTTCACTCTCCATGGCCTCCAGCAGTTTGGTGGCATCGTCCAGAACCTTCTTGGCACGGTTACGCACAATTCCATTCTCCTTGAACTCCACCTCTTCTCCTATATCCTTCATATTATTGAAGATATATTTGGCATTCTCAATACTGAGGTAGCGGTCGCTCATAAACGGAGTGTGGATAGCCTCTGTGGGCATACCCAGAAGCTGCAATCCCTGATGGGTCCATTGTCCGATAATGTTGAACAATGCATCCTGTATATGTCCACGGAAAATATTACCTGTCATAAACTTGGTAGGAGGCATATATTTCAACGGAGCCTTGGGGAATATTTCACGCAACATCTGAGCCTGTGCTAGCTCATAAAGGAATCCATTCTCAAGCATCGGGTCCATCTCAAATGCATGGCCCAAACCCTGCTGTTCTTCGGGCAATCCGGCCAACAGGGCCAACTGCTCATTGATGAAGTCTGATGCCAGCACTGTGTGGGCTTCTTCAAATGCATCGGCGGTGGTCAGGTAGTTGTCCTCACCGGTATTGATAATCACACCGGCAAATCCGTTGATAATACGACTGAAATACTGGTCTATCAATGTTCTCTGCATATTGATGTCACGGAACAGGATTCCGTACAATGCATCATTCAGCATCACGTCCAATCCTTCCAATGCACCCATGGCTGCTATTTCTGGCATACACAAACCCGAGCAATAGTTACACAGCCGGATATAACGCCCAACCTCTTCGCCTACTTCATCCAGAGCTTTACGCATAATGCGGAAGTTCTCCTGAGTGGCAAAGGTACCGCCAAATCCCTCAGTGGTGGCACCGTATGGCACATAGTCCAGCAAACTCTGACCGGTGGTGCGGATAACGGCGATAATATCGGCACCCTGACGGGCTCCTGCCTGTGCCTGAACAACGTCTTCATATATGTTACCAGTTGCAACAATGATATAAAGATAGGGTTTACTTCCCTCACCGATAGTTTCGATATAATGCTCACGGCGTTTGCGACGCGAACGGATTCGTTCTATATTGGCGTCAATAAAAGGCCGCAATGCAGCTTTGATGTCATCGGCCTTATGCACCGCCATCTGGGTAATATCCATACTCCCTTGGCTTATCGCCTCGGCAATCTCCTGAGGTGTCTTGCCTGTTTCCAGCACGGCGTTGCCAATAAAAAAGCAAACACCCTGCCCGAGCAGACCTTTACTCTTCAGTTCATCTACCACAACATTCGGTAACGGCACCTCATTACTGTCTATACCATCAATGCCCAACAAACGGCAAATGGTACGTTCCACAGCAACCGTTGTGTAGTTGCCGACAAAATCCTGCACCTGATTGGCAATTTTCCTTGCCACACCCCGTGCATGCTCTACTTTTTCAAAATCGAGACCAACTTTACTTTCTCGCATAATAATATTATTTATTTCACTAATCAATTACTGTCCAACAACTAACAACACCCACTACCCCACTCTTACGCAGGTGTAAGTGCATAATTTCAGACATGCAAAGTTAATATTTTTTTTGCATTCTGAAAGTTTTTTCTTCACAAAAAGTTTTAAACCGTCTTTAACAGGTGCAAAACATAACAATTGTTTCACCTTTAGCGATGCATTTTTCAGCCCTTTTTACAACGGGAATAACCCATCCAACATAGAGTCTCTGCAGTATATGTCAGGCATCTTTCGCCCGTCAGTTTTTTAGCAGCCTCATCCCACTTGTTTCGCGGTGTCTACTGTCTGTTGGGCAGTATCCGGTTTCTTGTTTTTTGTAGTGGATTCCTTCTTCGATACTTTTTTGGGCATTCTGATATCATTCAAACCACGCTTTTTGTGAAAACGGTTCAAATCCACATCACCTGCTATTCCCGGTATCCTCCCCTTATTGCTATGCTGCCACAACGTATATCTCACCGCGGGTGTCCCCCGGTAATTGGCTATAAAAATATGATATGCCCGATATCGCTTACCTTGAAAATGCTCCTGATACACCTGCTCGCTGGTATATATCATCGGCTTTACCCCATACTCCCGCTCCATCAACTCCAACAGTTTGTTCACCCTGGCCATATCAAGCCTTCCGCTATGGTGTCCTTCTATGTCCAACACCGGTATCAAATCCTGCTTTTTCTTCGAAACCACCGCCTTGAAATTGGCGAACTGCTGATAGGCTGTCGTTTTGCTGCTATACACGTGATAGCTGCCTACCAGCACTTTATGCTTCCGTGCCGAATCCACATTGGCTTTATAGTATGCATCTCTTATTGTTGTACCCTCTGTGGCTCGCACATACACAAACTTCACCTTCTTGCTTTTCGACACTTTTGCCCAGTCAATTTCGCCCTGGAATTTCGACACATCAATGCCATGCGTTTGTGCCTGCAAACAGCCTACAAGCACAAACACAAGCATTATTCCTGCCAACAGCACATGTGGTCTAAAGTGCGATTTCATCGCCTGCGGCATTGAAGAATTTGTAATTCAGTAGTCCGTACGACTCCGAAGACTTGATTTTAATAATAATTCGATATTTGCGCATCCACTGCAGTCTGATACTGGGGAATCCCTTGGTCAAATATGCATACACGTATGGATGAGCCACAATAGTGAGTTTCTTCTCGTTTTGTGAGGATGTAAGGTATCTCAGGTTCGACTCTATTTCGTCCACCACCACAAGGCTGGACTTTATCGTACCCGTCCCGTCACAGAATGGGCATTTCTCCTGCACATTCACCTCCACAGCCGGACGCACACGTTGACGTGTTATCTGCATCAATCCGAACTTGCTAAGCGGCAGAATAGTGTGCCGGGCCTTATCCCGCGACATCTCTTCGCACATCACCTCATACAGTTTCTTCCGGTTGTCGGCCTTCTGCATGTCGACAAAATCTATAATTACGATGCCGCCCATATCGCGAAGCCTCAACTGACGTGCTATCTCTTTCGCCGATTCTATATTCACCTGCAATGCAGTGTCTTCTTGTCCACCACCAGCTTTAATATGGTTTCCGCTGTTAACGTCAATCACATGCATTGCCTCCGTATGCTCTATATAGAGATAAACACCGGACCTGATGGTCACTATCCGGCCGAACGCCCTGCGTATATCTCGCGACACTCCGAACTGGTCAAATATCGGTGTCTCCATTTTATAGTGGTGCACTATGTCCACTTTCTCTGGAGCAATAGTCCCAATATATTGACGCACTTCGTTGTAAATATTCTCGTTATCAATATAGATATTGTTAAAGTCATCTGTGAGCACATCGCGCAGCAAAGCCGAAGTAGTGCTCAGTTCCGACACTATCTTTTCAGGCCCGGTAACATGTTTCAGCCGTTCTGTCAGATGGTTCCATTGCGACATCAACTGGCGCAGATCTGCATCCAATTCTGCCACGCCCTTCCCTTCAGCAATCGTCCTCACAATCACCCCGAAATTATCGGGCTTTATACTCTGCATCAAGCGTCTCAGTCGCCCCCGTTCCTCTCCTCCTTTAATTTTCTGGGATATGGATATTCTGGTCACAAAAGGGGTCAACACCAAATAACGCCCCGCGAACGATATGTCACCCGTCAGTTTGGGTCCCTTCGTCGATATCGGCTCTTTGGTCACCTGTCCCAACACCAATTGTCCAACCTTCAATATATTTGAAAGATTACCGGTCTTCTCCAGTATGGGCTCCAGCTTGAAGTTGCTCAATGTGCTGACAGAGTTGTCTCCATTCATGGCAAGCTTCATATATTTCATCACAGAGCCGTAGTTAGGACCCAAATCCAAATAATGCACAAAACCGTCTTTGTCCTCCCCAACATTGATAAATGCAGCGTTGAGGCCGGGCATTATTTTGCGCACCTTCCCCACAAATATATCACCCACCTGTATCGTGTTTCCTGGCTTGTCTTTATGCAGTTCCACCAGTTGCTTGTCCTCTACCAAGGCAAGCTGTATCTCTTCCGATGATGCTGATATTATTAATTCTTTTTCCATTAGTGTTTATAAAAAACAAATTACACAAACCGGTGGATTCCCACCGTTGTGTAATTTGTTTTAGTTGTTAGATTTTTTTAAAGACAGGAAGAAGAACTATACTTACTTCTTCTTATGCCTATTCTTGCGCAGACGTTTTTTACGCTTGTGAGTAGACATCTTGTGTCTTTTGTGTTTCTTTCCGTTAGGCATATTATATCAGTTTATTAATGTGTTTACTTATTTTACGCTTTTCTTTACATCATTCACAAAAGTCTTGGCAGGCTTGAACGAAGGAATGTTGTGTGCGGGAATAATGATGGTAGTGTTCTTCGAGATGTTACGACCAGTCTTCTCTGCACGCTTCTTGATGATGAAGCTGCCAAAACCACGGAGATACACATTCTCTCCTTCGGCGAGCGACTCTTTCACAACACTCATGAATTCCTCAACGGTAGCCTGGATAGCGACTTTCTCAATACCGGTTTTCTGTGCAATTTGTGCAACAATTTCAGCCTTTGTCATATTGTGTTATTTTTTTAATTATTACTCTAAAAAAGTCCGTTTCTCATGCGTGAAACAGGCTGCAAAATTACCAAAAAAAATCGAAATGAAGAACATTTTTTTCTTCCTTTTCTTTTTTTAAACTAAATATTCCTCAAAATATATTGATTTTCAGTAATATAAAAATGACGTTTTTTTATTTTTTTCTTCTTAATAATCTGAATTGTAACGTCTATTGCTTGGCTTTTTCGCTTTCTTTTTGTCGTTTTCCAACAAAATAAACAGTGAACAACAACCCCGATCCAACCATGCACATCAATGCTGTACCCCAGGGTATCAGAATGTGTTCTGAGGGATTTACCGACAGCTCTCCCACATTGTACAGGTAGTACAAAACCACAAACACTGCGTTATTGGCAAAATGGGCACAAATATTGACCAGTATTGAACCCGACCGAACAAAAAGATAACCCAATACCACCCCCAGCATAAACCGGGGCACCAATCCATATATATCTCCATGGGCAAGTGAAAAGACTATGGCGGCAACTATCACTGCCACATGCTTGTTGCCAAACCACTTGTCCATTATCTGCTGCAATGCCCCTCTAAAGAACATTTCCTCGCATACTGCTGGCACCAACGCCACCACCACCAGCTGGAGCAACAAATTCCATACTCCGGTAGTCGAAAGCATCTGCTCTATCAACCGCTGCGAACGTTCTGTCATCTCTCTCATCCTGCCATCCATAGCACCCAAATCCCAACTCTCGTTCCATAAACTTATATAGTCCACAACCGGCAGCAAGAGCAACACTATCACTATCGCCACAAAACCCAGCACCCATTTTTTTACACCCATATCAAAATGGTAATATCCGCATACATTACCACTATACAGCACAGCAAACAGCAATGCCGGCAACAAAAAGGTAAACAATTGCGACACTCCCTGCATCGTCAGCATCAGCTGGGGCGAAGTCGTATCACCAATCGGCACCAACATCTGTATGCCGGTAGCGATAATAAAACCAATAATGAACAGGAAAAATAATCCAACTAATTGGGCAAAGGGCTTTGCTTCCCTGAAAAAAAGTGATATTTTAGCCACTATTATGCTTATTTGTGACCCCGGCGGGATTCAAATCCACAAATACTTTTGCTCGAACCACCGCTCTTGATTGGGTTGTTATTAGTATAGTTAAAACGTTTTTTACTTTTTTGGCTTTTTTATTCAGTCTTTGTTCCTTTTTTTGTCTTAAATAGGCTCATAAGACGCTGCCATGTTAATGTTTACAGAACTATTTCATTTTTTCGACCAATCATGGTTTTCACCTAGAATTGGATCTTCACTACTCCTCAACCTTAGCCTTTTAATTAACTCATTTCTTTGCATAACTATTAATGTATTAATTAAATAAACATGTATGACTTGTCAACCTAATTCATACCTGAAGGGCAACCTCCTGTATCCGTTGTCCCGTTCCATCTGTATAGGTAAATCTCAACATGATAGACGATAGCCCTTGTTTATAAATCCTATAATAAACCTCAACTCCTTGGCAGGGGTCAAGTTTAGTGTATGGGAAAAGCCCTATTTTGACCAGCTGGAAAAACTGCGGTGTCTCCAACAAAACGTTTTTAGCCTCATGTTTTCCGACATTTTCAACAAGGAATCTCGGTGCCTTATTCATTTCTCTTTTTAGTGGTGTGCAGCGGATGAACGCCTTTTTCTCCTCCTCCTGATTCTTTACTTTCTCAGCAATTTCCAATTGGGCTAATCTCTCATCATTTTTCTTTCTAAAGTGCCGGTTTTCCTCAAACATATACACCGAGAAACATAGTGCTAGACCCGATATAACCACACTGATAATACTCAAAATATCCATATTCTATTTTTTCTCTGGGAATTTAGTTTTACACTCATTGTCGTTAAATAAGTTATCAAGATAGCAAAATCTATAACCATCGCATACTTCAACACATTCATCACAGAATTGGTTGCATTTTTCCGTATATGTCCACGTCGATGAGATTAAAAGCCATAAAAAGGTGTATCTATATCAATTAATTATATTAATCTGGCACATCTCCCCTCTTCATCAACTCCACGAAACATCTCCTTGCTGCTTCCGCATCTGCACCCGCTTCGTGACCTCCATTGAATGGTTGATTGAAAAGAAATCTATAAAGTTCCTGAAGGGTCGGCCACTTGAAGCCATTACCCCACTCTTTAGGGATACAGCAAACAGAAGTGCCCAGCTTCTTTGTGCAATACTTCTTTATAGTCTTAAGCTTGGGCAATTTCTTCCTATATAGCTCGGCCGACACAACCTTGAAATCAAAATTTACATTGTGGCCAACAGCAGCGTCCGCATTGTTATAATCTTTAGTGAAAGCTTTCAGCACAGTCTCCAAATCTTCACCCTTCTCAGTTGCATATTCAGTCGTAATGCCATGAATAGCAGTTGCATTCTTGGGTATCTTGTAATCCTCTGGTTTAATGATATGGTTCTCTCGTTTTATAACGTTTCCCGATCTAGAGTAGATAATTATCCAACTCAACTGCACCAACCGAGGCCATCTATTCACTTGGCTGGCAGGTGCACTATAATCGCTCGGCAACCCTGTAGTCTCAGTATCAAACACAATGAACAGACCTGACTTAGTATTAGCATCCGATTGTCCGATATTCTCGAGTGTTGACGATTGATACTGATACGTAGGTGATGAACTGAGGTGACTACGACAGCTACGTTTTTTGAATTCTTTGTCTTTTTTTTTCAAACGCATTTCGGGAGCCATAATCACATATACTATGAACAAAATAATTATAACTGCTATAATGAAGACAAAGATAAATAATAATTGTAAGATACTCATTCCAGCTCCTTTGATTCAATTATAAACTTCTTGAACTTTCACACCTACGTTTCAGCGAAACAAGAGAATTGTGCATCTTTCTCACTGCAACTCCCCGCCAGCAATCAAATGACATCCTAATTACCGTATAATTTTCAAAAGCGGAACTCACTTTTCATGTATTATCCTTTTATCAGCTTTACAACTCAACAATTCCAAAAATCATCCAATTTGTATTGTTAATAAGGGGAAAAAGGAAAGTTTCATTTCCCTTCAAAAATCGTCACAACTCTCTCTGTTGCAGTCTTTGTGACCCCGGCGGGATTCAAACCCACGAGAGGGGATTGGGAGGGGGAGCCGGGGGCATGGGTTGATAAGGAGGTGAGTTTCATGGGGGTTGGGTTATAGGATATTGTTATATTGCAGGGGAGGATGGCACAGAAATGGCACAGAAACTATTTATCTATATTATTATTCCAAGGCAAATTAAACATATCCCTCAAATCATCGTATTCTGGCATTTCTCTTATCTTTTCATATTTACCTAATTCAAAAATCAAACCCATTATTTTTTTTATATAAGCACCGGGAATGATAAACGGTTTACGTTTTTTTATACCGTTGTGGACTATTTTTAATTCTTCACATGCTTTATCAAAATCCTTCTTTTGAGCAAGCCATAACACAAACTTAAACCCACATACTACTACAACTATGATTGTTTCATCCTGTTTTGCATGAACAAGATTAAAAGATGTCTCTATGAAAGATGATTCTACGTTTTTAATCCTTTCATAATACTCTTGTTCAAGTGTCGCAATATTTTCATTTATATTACTAACCTCTTTAGATACTTCGTTTATTCGTTTGGAATTTTGGGCAATATTGGTGCTTGTGTCATTTTTTAAAACGTCCATTTCTGACTTTATGGATTCGGTGATTTTTTTAAAGTCTACCACAGAATAGATGTTCCAACCAATAAGGAGAGTTACGAGAATAGATAACGAACCGATAATGATACCTTGGTAATCAAAGTATACAACAGTTCTGGGGTTGCTGAGGCAGACCACGACAATATTAACAATGGACACTATGATGGCAAACAGCCATATCCATTTAGTGAAAATCTTTTTTGTCATACATTCGATTGCTTGGTTAATTGGGAAATAATGCTGGCTTGCATTTTGATTGTTTCTTGCTGACTGGTAAGCAAAGATAATAGTTCCTTGGGGGCATTAACAGACATATCGCCATTGCTGATATTTGTTTGCGGGGATTCGATGACATTGACGCTTTTTCCGTTATTTTTGCGGAGCATTTCGCCTTTTTCGAGGAGGAGCCAGTCGGCGGAAAGTTCGGGGTAGACCTTCAGAATTTCCGCAATTGTAGTACCAGAAAGGGAACTTTGCAGCCCTTTTCCACTAAAAGTTGAGGGGTGAACTTGGATTTTTTCATAAAAATCTCCCATAATTAAATGTTGATTTTTAGCGAATTGTAAAATTCTCATCTTAATTTCATCGGATTTTTCCATATTTTTTTCTTGTTATATCGGAAATTATTATTATTTTTGCATCGAATTTGAATTTGAATTTGATTGCAAATATAACAATAAAAAAACAAAACACAAAAATCAGAAGAATATGGAGACAAAACGACAACTCACCCCTGAGCAGTTTGACGCAGATCGGCTAGCAAGGACAATAAAAGAACAGATAGCTTGCAAGGAAGCCGAGATTATGAGACTGTGTGAAGAACACGGCTTAGACAGTTCAAACTTTTTAGACCGTTCGTATAGCGGAGATTCAACAGCTATAGACGACCTATTTCCGGAAACCCGTGGATTATTCACGCGGATGTCACGATGGAGAGACCTTAAGATTCTCCTGCGCGAACTCAACTATCTTACATGGCAATGTGTGCGTCCGGGACAAATGAGCGACCAAGAGTATACAATAAGGGTATGCTCGCTTGTAAGAACATTTACAAGATTATACCCTCATTTTATCAAATAGTAACGGAGGGAATGTAATTAATGGAATTAATTGAATATTGACATTAAAATATAGAAGAATATGGAAAAATGGACGGAAAAGAACGGCATTATGACCGGTTTAATAAAAGACACCAAAGGCATAATAATGGTTAGGATGGATAGACATGGGGATAAATATTACAGACTAATTGGAGGCCACCTTATCAAGTGCATCGGACTTATTTATATCCCAGGCAGACCCACCGATCATATAAAATCCCGTGTCACCTTAGACCAATGGAATGAATACCACAGAAATCACCCTACGGCCATTCTCCATCGCCAAGAATATTGAAAGAAGAATATTAACATTAAAATATAGAAGAATATGGTAGAACAACTTAGACCTGTAATTAACAGCATTATTGAAGAGACCGTACACGGACTTGTAGATGCAGAATGTACTATCAGAGAAAACACCTATTGTAGTATTAGTGGCCCTATAACAATGGATATAACACTATCGGGCGTGTGTGTGGAGGGGATTTTATTTTCTAATACGAATGAGATTGTTGATAACAAAATAACCATCAAAGGCATAGCGATTAATATTGAGCCAGGATGCTCAATGTATAAAACAAATCGCTGGACGCATGGACAGAACGAAGTGAAGAAAAATTGAATAGAGAAAAAATAGAGTAGATAGAGGGGATAGAATTAATAGAGATAAAAGAAAGGAAGAATATGAGATATGATAAATTGGGCAACGCTTTGTTGCATAAGCTGGGGCGGAACGCGAGTTTCGCGGAGGTGTACCTGACAGCGGTGGAGCTGGGGTTGAGCATGAAAAGCAGGGGAGCGGCGAAGCTGGTACTTACAGAGAAGACGGGCGAAGACCGGTACGGGAACGACATGACACAGGATCACTGGGTGGAGCCTGAGAGGATGGCGGATTTTCTGAACCAACGGATGGTGGACGAGGGGATAATAAAGGAGGAGATACCTGAATAGGCGGCCGAGAACGGCTGCCGGGCATAAATGAAAGGAGATATATATGAGCACATATACAGAGATAGAGATGATATGCGAGGACGGGAGCCGGGGGAACGAGGTGCTGGAGTTCGAGGGGAGCCCGACGAAGCGGGAGATGCTGAGGGCGGCCATGGAGCTGGCGGCACAGTGCGGATACAATAGAATAAAAAAAAGTAAAAAAAAAGAAAGGAAGATTATGGACAACAAGATGTGGTTTATCAATGTGGGCCTTGGCAAGGCCAACAACAAGAAGACTGTGGAGCTGCAACAGTGGGCGCGGCAATACGGTGCCGTACTGGTGGACGGGGAACCGGCCCTGAACAGGCTGAAAAGGGAGGCCAAGAGACAGGCGGAGGAAGCCAACGAGAAGTACCCTGCCGGAAAGAAAGCGGAGGTGAGAGACTTCGGGGCATACGGCCTGATGTGCACCAAGGAGCCGAGACACGACGATAGCAGCGACATGGTGTTTTCATTCCAGTTTACCCCGGTGAGGGATGTGTTGAGGATGGAGGCGCAGCCGAGCACGGCTGCTGAGAAGAAAGGAGGTGCGGAATGAGATACTACATAGAGAAAATAGAGACATGGCCGGGGCCAGCGAATGAGAAAACAGCGGAGCTGTACCGGGAAATGGTACAGTACGAACACTGCCTTGTGGACGGAGAGATAGCGAAAGACGCGCTGGTGGAACAGATACGCAGGACGGTGGACCGAGTGAATAAGGCCTATCCGGATACCGAAGAACTTGTGGTATATGAGATGGAGGGTAGAGTGACTTGCCAAGTATCGATGAAACATAACCCACTACAGTTGGGATACGAGTTTTACTTTCAATTGGAGCCGGTGAGGAGAATATACAGTTACGTGGAGAGAGCCGAGGAAGGGAAGAAGTACATAGAGGCGCAGCCGAGAACGGCTGCTGGGACGGGAGCGGACAGCGACGGGAAAGGAGGTGAGGAATGAACAAGATGGAGAGGATGCTGAAGGGGTTGGGGTTCGTGAAGGTGAGCGAAGCGACAGCGAAGCTACGGCGAAGCCGGAGCGAGGTGACGAAGACGATGTGGAAGGCGGATGACCCGACGGGGTATCCGGTGACGGTGACGGTGGTGCAGAAGGACAGCGAACCGCCAGTGGCGACGGTGCAGCCGGGGAGCCGCTTTGAGCGGGTGGCCGAGACGCTGGAAGAGCTGAAGCTGGAGATGAAAGCACACTACTTCGCCTTCGACGAAGAAGAACAGGAGGAACAGAGATGAACAACAGACTGTATATAGCCGGGAGGATTACCGGCGACGCGGAGGCGGCGGAGAAGTTCGCCAAGGCGGAAGAGAAGGTGAGAGACTTCGCTTTCTTTGACCGGACAGGCTTGGAGGTGGTTATCAAGACGGGGAAGACGCGGTACAGGGTGGTGAACCCATGCAGGCTGACGCTGCTGGGATGCCCGCTGGGATATTACCCTTGGGGAGTGGCAATGGCCGTGTGCCTGTGGAAGCTGTGCGGCTGTTCGACAGTATACATGCTGAGGGACTGGACCGGGAGCCGGGGGGCGCGGATAGAGAACCGGCTGGCACAGCTGCTGGGGAAGCGGGTGATATACGAGGAAGACGAACCGAGGGAGGAAAGATAGAGGCAGCCGAGAACGGCTGCCGGGAGAAGGACGCAGCCGAGAACGGCTGCTGGGAGAATGGGGCAAATTGGACTAATTGGACAAATAAAAAAAAGGAAAACACATGATGACAGAAGCACAAGAGCGAAAAGCTGAGCGGGAACGCAAGATATATGAGGCGTTCAAGAAGAAGGTGAAGACCATGGGGCGGACCGAGGCGTATAACCAGGCGCGCAAAGCGGTGAAGCCCTGGGCGGCGTACAGCACCACCGTGGGGATAGTGAAGCGGATGGAGGCGTTGGAGGGGAAGGAGTGAGGTGGATAGACAGGATAGATATGATAGACATGATAGATAAAATAGATTATTAACCTTTAAAAAGAGAAGAAAAATGAAAAAAAGCAAAAAGACCTACGTTGCACCGGTGACATTGGTGCTTATGGCAAGAGTAGAAAAAGGATACCAGTTGAGCGGGGAGCCCGGACGGGAGCCCTTCGGCGAGACTGACACCGACGGGGCATGGACCGAGACCCTGGGAGCAGGCGGATACATCTGCTCATAGGAATGCTTAGGATGGAACCCTGTACTGTGGTCGTAGGAGACCCGTGACGGGACTGGCGGGAGACCGCTGCCCGTCACCAAACGCAGCCGAGAACGGCTGCTTGACAGAAAACAATCGCCAAAGCCTAAACGCTACAAACGGGAAAGCCCATGATGATGAGAGGGTGAGTGTTCCACGGCCCGAGGCCGGTTGCGGGAGCAGGGGCGGAAGCCTCAGAGGTGCGAACCTCTACCGGCCACAAAACTATCCACGCTGAAAGGAAACCTGGGAAAAAAAAGCTGGATCGAGGCTCTGGACGGACAGCCCGGAAAGACGGGCGACAGGGTGCAGGCGGGGAGACCTGCCTGCACACCACCAAGACAAATTAGACTAATGGGACTAATTGGACTAATAAAACAATAATATCATGAATTGGAAGGATTGGTACTATGGAGAGGCCACGGAGGAGGAGCGGGAAGAGGTGCGGAAGGTGGCACAAGAGACAGCCGAACTGCCGGAAGGGGAGCGGCTGAGGAAAAGAACACTGTTCAAGATAGGGAAGCTGTGCCGGAACAAGGGGCTGACGGTGGTGGCCGAGAGTCACCCGAAATGGCATTACGTGAGGTGGGTGGTGAAGCGGGCCATAGGCGGCGAGGCGATGCAGTTCGGGGATGCGGAAGAGGCGGAGGTCTTTTGCCGGGAAGAGAAAAAGGCGGTGGCCGTATGGCTGAAGAGCATAGAGGCAATATGGCTGGTGCGGCCAGACGGGGAGGAGGTAGCGATATGAGACTGCTGCACGGAACCGTGAAGCGGCTGGCCGAAGAAACCGGATACAGCACCGACTATATAAGGAAGGTGCGGCGCGGGGAGCGGCGGAACGCCCGGCTGGAGCTGCTGATTGAAAGAGAACTGCGGAAGGCCGAACAGGCGGAGAGGATAAGGAGAAGGCTGAAGCGGAGGATGGAAGGGAGATAGAGAGGACGCAGCCACAGCCGAGAACGGCTGTTGGAGAGAAGGGCGCAGCCGAGAACGGCTGCTAATGGGACTAATAGGACGAATTGGGCTAATAATACTATGATTGCGATAGAAGATATACAGGCGCTGAAGGAGTGCGATATTAGGCGGGTGGTGGAAGCCTGCGGGGTGACGCTGCATGAGAAGGGCGGGCGGCTGGTGGCCTGCTGTCCGTTCCACCAGGAGAAGACCCCGTCGTTTGCGGTGAACGAAGAGGGGCATTACTTCCACTGCTTCGGCTGCCACGAGCACGGGAACCCGATAGACTTTGTTATGCGTCACAGGGGGCTGAGCTTTGTGGACGCGGTGAAGGCGGTGGCGGAGATAGTGGGGTACGAGCTGACGGAGGAGGTGCAGAACCCGGCTGAGCAGAAGAAGGCCATGGAGCGGGAGAAGACGAAGCGGGCATTGAAGGCACTGAACAAAGAGGCGATGCTGTACTTCCAGGAGTGCCTGGCGAAAAACCGGCTGGCACAGGAATACGCCTACAGCCGGTGGACACCGGAGACAGTAGAGCTGTGGGGAATAGGCTATGCACCGGACAACGGGCACGAGCTGAGCGACCACCTGTTGCGGAAAGGATACAGAGCGGAGCAGATAGAGGCGGCGGGGCTGAGTGCGACGGGGAAGAACGGGCAGCGGTACGACATATTCAGGGGGCGGCTGATGTTCCCCATTAAAGACCAGATGCACGAAGTGTTAGGCTTCAGCGGGCGGCAGCTGGTACTGGATGAGACCAAAGGGGGGAAATATATCAACACCCGGACGACCGACATATACAAGAAGAGCGATGTGCTGTTCGGGCTGAACATGGCGGCGGCGAAGATAAGGAAGAGCGGCGAGGCGGTGCTGGTGGAGGGGAACCCGGACACAGTGAAGATGCACCAGATAGGGGTGAGCAACGTGGTGGCCTGTTGCGGGACGGCGTTGCCGGAAGAAGTAATAGCGAAACTGAAAAGCATGTGCCAGGCGGTAGTGCTGATGTATGACAGCGACGAAGCCGGGCAGGCGAACACCGAGAGCAACGGGCGGCGGCTGATGGAGGCGGGGCTGACCGTATACACCCTAACGATACCGGACAAAGAGGGCATGACCGGCAAGGCGGCCAAGCAGGATCCGGACACCTTTTTCAACAATAAGAAAGACTTTGAAGAATTTGACAAAGAGAACCGGAAGCCGTGGTTGCTATGGCTGGCGGAGAAAAACAAGTGGAAGGCGGGAGATCCGGCGAGGAGTGCGAGCTTCAAATCCGACACGGTGAAGCTGCTGAAAGAGATGCCGAGTTATGAGCGGAACGGGTACATAACGATGCTGGCGAAGCTATTCCCCACCAAGGGGGAGTGGAACGCGGCGATGAAAGAAGCGTTGAGCACGGGGAGCGGGAGCCTGGAAGTGAACGAAGAAGGATTTACCAAAGAAGAGGCCGAAATGATAAAACGCTGGCGATTCTACCAGCGGGGAAACAAATACTATGTGAAGAGCAGCGAGAACAGTTATAGGGAAGTGAGCAACTTTGTGCTGGAACCGCTGTTCCACATAAAGAGCACCTACGACGCGCGGCGACTGTACCGGATGACGAACGATTGCGGCGTGAGCGAAGACATGGACCTGGAACAGAAAGCCCTCACCAGCAAGCAGGCGTTCATCACGGCGGTAGAGAGCCTGGGTAACTTCCTTTTCACCGGCAACGATGCCGACTTGGCCGTAATCAAGGGATACCTCTATGCGAACACCAAGAGCTGTAAAAAGATTACGCAGCTGGGGTGGCAAAAGGAAGGGTTCTGGGCGTGGGCCAACGGAGCCCTGACCGCAGAAGGGAGCTGGACACCCATCAACGACCTGGGGATAGTCCAGGTAGACGGAATGGAATACTACATACCGGCATGCAGCAGTGTGACAGAGATGGACGAAGGGCTGTACACCCAAGAGCGGAAGACCATACACGAAGAGAGCCAGGCCGACCTGAAGACCTGGTGCGGGAAGATGCGGGCGACCTACGGAGAAAACGCGGTGGTGGCGGTGAGTTACTGTTTCGCGGCGTTGTTCCGGGATGTATGTGTGCAGCGGTTTGACTGCTTCCCGCTGCTGTTCGTATTCGGCCAGAAGGGCACAGGTAAGACCAAATTCATAGTGAGCCTTATGGGGCTGATGGGAAAGCCGGAGAAGGGCACAGACCTGACGAACCTGACCGACAGTGCCATGGGGGAATACCTGAGCAAAGTGCGGAACGGCTATGTGCATATCGACGAATACAAGAACGACGCGCGGCCAACACAGATAGCCATGCTGAAGGGCGTATATGACAGCCGCGGACGGAGCAAGATGAACATGGAGCGAGGGAAACAACGGGAACAGACACCGGCGGACTGCGGGCTGATATTGAGCGGCCAGGAGATGTGCACAGCGGACAACGCGCTGTTCAGCAGAACCATCTACCTGACAACGGCGAAAACGAGCTGGACAGAAGAAGAGCAAAAGACATTCGAAGACCTGAAAGACTATGAAAAGCGGAGTCTCACACCTATCACCAACCGGCTGCTGAGCCACCGGAAAGAGGTAGAGGCGAGATTCGCGGCGAGCTACGCACAGGCATACGACGACATGCGGCACGAAGTGGAAGTGGAGAAGATAGACGGGAGAATAGTGGAAGACTGGTGCATGGTGCTGGCGATGCAGCACGCGCTGCTGGGGTGCGGAGTAGAGCTGCCGTGGAGTTACAGCCAACTGGTGGAGATATTCGCGGGGATGATAGAGCGGCAAGCGGTGAGTGTGAGCGACACCAACGAAGTGAGCGACTTCTGGCACGGAGTAGAGACGCTGCTGAGCGACGGCGAGATAGAACTGGAATACGACATGAAAGTAATACACGGGAAACACCCGTTGTTGCTGAGTGTGGGTGAAGGGAAGAGTGAGCACCAGTGGGAAGCGCCGAGGCCGTATGACGTGGTGGAGCTGAACCCGGCGAGAGTGTTCAAGGCATACGCCAAGATGAACGCACAAGCCAAGACGCGGGGCGGCGGGACAGTGCCCCAAGAGACGCTGATGTACTACCTGAAGGCACAGAGTGAATACCTGGGGAAGAAGACGGAGCGGTTCAAGGTGGCGCAAAGAAAGCACGATGACCCGAAGGCGAGCATGACCTACGACACCAACGGGCTGCCCGAACGGGTAGAACAGACGAAGCAGAGCCGGAACACGCTGGTATTCGACTACGCGAAGCTGAAGGAGAAATACGCGATAGACTTTGACATTAGGATAGAAGACGGAGGAGCGGGGTTTTAGCAGCCGAGAACGGCTGCTGGATAACGGAAGAGATGGACGGAGACGGAGAAAGAGCATTTGCGGATACTGTTCCGGCAAGGGAAGAGCGACGAAGAGATAGCGGGGATAATGGGGAGAGGGAAGACCGGAGTGGAGCGGAAAAGGCAGGAGATGGGGTTGCACAAGCCGGACGCGATAGCATTAGGGCGGAAGAAATGGCATAAATACACGGCGGACGAGCTGGAGTTTATAAAGAACTGGTGGGACAAGAAGAGCGACAAGTGGATGGCGCGGAAGCTGGGAGTAGGAGTGGATGCCTACCGGGCGGTGAGGCGAAGGATGAGTGAGAAAAGCCTTAGCGGAAAGAAGCGGGAGACCCCACTCAAGAAGACATGGACCCAACAGAAAGGGATGCGGAAGACCTGGACATACGCGCAAGAAGAGTTTTTGCGAGAGCACTACCCGACGAAGGACACGGCGGAGATAGCACGGATACTGGGGAGAAAACCAGCGGCGATAATCGACAAGGCAAAACGGATAGGGATAAAGAAAGCCTACAAGCCGGGGGCGAGGGGGTATGAGCCGATAGACGGGTATTATAAGAAAGGGTGCGCGCCTGGGGGAGAGAGATAGAGGGCAGCCGATAACGGCTGCTGGAGAGAAAGACAACAGGGACAGCCGATAACGGCTGCCCTGGGAGGAGGGGGATAGATAGGATAGATAATATGATAGATATGATAGAAAAAAAAAAAAAAGGAAAGGGGGGCAACGGGGGAAG
>Ga0247611_10001503_pt1 | contig 41177 bp, 70 predicted proteins | sample 177DNAGHGhighgp2_FD_192422 | JGI IMG/M metagenome (GOLD analysis project Ga0247611, IMG submission 192422) | Sheep rumen microbial communities from Palmerston North, Manawatu-Wanganui, New Zealand - 1770 DNA GHGhigh gp2 | ecosystem: Host-associated > Mammals > Digestive system > Stomach > Rumen... | reverse complement strand
ACCGGCCGCCCGTTTTTTTATGCTATTTTTTCGACTTGATCGGGGCCAAAAAAGAAACTTAATTTTTTTATATAGCGGCTGTTTGTCGTTTCGTCGCCGGCCTTGTAAAGCTTTTCGCCGTTGGGGCCGCACATTACTGCGTTTAGTTTGTCGGCGTCTTCTTGTGTCATGGTTCCTTTCTTTTCGGTATATTTCCAGATATCCGCCTTAAATGCTGCCTTTTGTCCTTTCTTAACGATAAAGCCGTTTTTCTTCCAGGTTGCGAAAGTGTGATAATTTGGAATAATTCCATCATTTAGATATTTCATTAAATCGTTGTAGCCGTATACGCCAGACTGAAAACCGGCTAACATTATTAGATCTGTGTTTGTCTTTCCCTGAAAGATTGAGAAAATTATTTCGGTAAAGTTTTCGGGGGTGATGTCGTTAATTGTGAGTGTCTTTTTTTCTTCCATTGTTTTTATCCTTTCCGGGCAAAGCCCTTAAAAATGTTTTTGTTGTGGTCCGCTGTCTGCCTTTCGGCGTCGGTCTCATTGTGTCAACGGTTCCGGCGTGTATTCGTTTTTGTGGCGGTTCCTTTTGTTTTTGTAATGTAAATATAGCATGATATTAATAATATGTCAATATAGCATTACAATATTTTTTTAAAATTCCCTTGAAACCCGCGCCAGGACTGAGAAAAATTTTTTTGACAAACTAAAAAAAAGAGTAATTTTTTTATCAGATCATAAAAAAAGAACAAAAAGAGAAGAGAACAAAACACCCGCGAAACACTGATGAATACTACATTTTATTAAAATATGTATTGATTTTAACTATAAAAAATGATATAATCAAATATAGTGAAAGCCAGTAAATAAGCCTATTACAAAAGACGCGGAACGGCAACGAAAATATGTAATATAAAATAGTAAACCGTGCAAACGTAGACGGGGCAAGGCTTACAAGGTTGTTATATATATTAAATTATAACAGCGTAAATTGTAAAAAAGATTTTTTGTAATAATGTAAAACGCTTGAAACGTAGGGTCAGAGCCAAACACAAGCGATATATAAAAATATGACGCGCGCGTCATAAATAACAAAAATGATTCTTTTAAATAGAATAAAACCCGGCGATTATATCCGCGGCACCTGGTAAACGGTCCGACGATATTCGGCGACGATATCAGGACAACCGGCGAACGGTTCCCGAAAAAGTATCTTTAAAAATCCAGGGCCGAAAAAATATCTTTATATAAGAAGACCGGCAAAACATACCAGGCGAAAAAGAGACAACGCGCCCGGCGATATTATAAAAGATAATCCGCCGCCGATCTTCCAGAGATCAACCCAAAGAAGACAACGCCGCCCATCATAAAGGGTCGTATATCTTCCAGGGATAAAACAATATAATTACATATAAAGATATAACGCCAAGGAAAACAGCCGGACACACTGAAAGATTTTATCATTATATTAAGAGAATAAGACCGGCGAAAAGATAAAACCATTTTATAAGATAATTCTAAGACCATTCTAAAATATATATCTGTATTAGATCATCAATTAAAATTCTTATTATGTCATCAAAAGAGAGTCAGCCAAACAAACTGCATTATATTATTAGATAATCAATTTATAAGATCATCATATTATTTCATTTATTAAGATATCATTAAAAGATATATATATAACTTATTAAAGAGAATATAAGAAGACCAAAAGGTAATTCTATTATGTAGTACAAAAACATAATACAAAAACAAGATACTATTATTTAGTACAGAAAAGACAGACAAAGAGACAGGACGCGGAAAAAATAAAGCGGTCCCGGCTGTCACATATCTGGCAAAGATCAGGCTAAAAAGCTATATATTTCAACTATTCGCAAAATCATTATTTAGCGAAGAGTTAAAAAGAAAGCCCGTAAATACGGCATTTTGAGAAACCCGAAAACGGGGAACGGCTAACAGAATATATATAGACACAATATATTGTACCCCTTAAATTTTTTTCAGCACTGTATCATACTCAGTGGACTCTCAGGATCGTCCTATTAGCAGGGCATACCCCTATACCCTTGACTATCCGGGGGGTTCGATTACCTCCTATATGTCCCATAGAAAATTTTTTTCAAAATACTTTTGGCCTATCTGAGCTGCTATAACCGTATAACTTCCCTATAATCTAAATAATTTTTTAATAAATATCAGATACTTCCCTTTTATATCGCCTTAATAACACTTTCATTTCACCTTGTCTGAATATTCTCTAAATTGTCAGACAATTTAAAAACGCAGTATTTATAAGGGTTTGGTATGGGTGTCCTCAGGGGCCGAGTACCGACCCTTTTTTAAATTGTGTCAATTTTCCACACAATTCAGCAAATTATCAGACAATTCACAAATAATCGAAAAATATAGGAATAATGGGGTAAATTATTAGAAAACACTTGAAATTGTCAGACAATTTGATATTATAAGATTATGTTAACCAAAGAAGAGATAGACAAGTTAATAGCGGAAGCACCTAAGGACGAAAAGGGCAGACCCGTGATCCCTGATGATGTGTTCATGGAAAACTATAAGCAGTTGCCACAGGGCGTAGTCTCAGACGCAGGCAAGTACAGAGTCAAGACCGGGTATCTGAATCCATTACGTAAGGGTGAAGCCAGGAATAAGGAAATACAGTCCGCAGGTGGAAAGAAGTCGCGTGAAATGTATTCAAAGCGTAAAACGTGGGCCGAGTCTATTGATATCTTCTTAAAAATGACTGATGAAGAAGGACGTACTAATCAGGACAAGATCATTGAAGCAATGGCAAGAAGAGCAATGGACGGCTGTGTTGGCGCAAGTGAGTTCTTACGCGACACCGTAGGCGAGAAACCGTCGGAGAATCTGAGCCTTGACGTAATGACTGACGGAGACAAAGAGCTTATCGCTAATCTGATGAAGAGACTAAATGACAGACCGGGAGACACTACGAAATAACGAAATAGAGTATTGCAGAGATCATATTGAATACTTCATAGACGTATACGGACATATAGAGGTTAAAAAGCCCGGTGAAGAAGTAGTACAGAAATTCAATATGTGGGACACACAGCGTGAAGCGCTATCGTCCATCTGTAAGAATCGTAAGAATGTTATTTTGAAAGCCCGTCAGCTTGGTCTATCGTGGCTCGTAGTCCATATCGCAGCGCATTTACTGTTAACCCGTAATGGGCGGTTAGTAATTGCAATGTCAAGGTCAGAGGATGAAGCGAAAGAGCTAATAAGACGACTTACGTTTGTCTACGCAAATATGCCCGCTTTAATTGCTGATGAACGCAATAAGCCCCCTGGGTGGGAAGGACCTACATATAAATCAAATGCGTTAGACCTTGTTGTTAAGAACGGAAATAACCCCGTCTCTACCATGAAAGCGTTTGCGTCTTCACCGAACGCCGGAAGGTCGTTTACAGCAGACATACTTATTTTGGACGAGTGGGCTTTTCAGGAGTGGGCTGAGGACATATGGGCGGCTGCATATCCTACGATATCCGCGCCTGATGGTGGTAAAGTCATAGGCTTATCCACAATAAAACGTGGAAGTCTATTTGAAAGAATATTTACTGACCCCGATAACGGGTTTAATAAAATCTTCATACCGTGGTACGCAGACCCTACAAGGGACGATAAATGGTATGCGGATAATAAAAAGACTTTAGGGGACTTAATGACACAAGAGTTCCCCGCGACCATAGAGGAAGCGTTAGAAGTACCGGGTGGATCGTTTTTCCCCGAAGTCAACGAAGTTAACACTATCAGTAGTGAACCCTTAGACGGACACGTAATCAACTATGTATGTATCGACTACGGACTTGATATGTTCTCCGCACACTGGGTACGTATCAACGATAAGGGTGAAGCTCAAGTATACAGGGAATACGACGCACCTAACTTAACAATAGGCCAGGCTGCGGAAGTCTTAAACGACTTATGCACCGAACCCGTAGAGTTATTCCTTGCACCACCTGATTTGTGGAACAGATCACAATTAAACGGTAAATCACGCGCTCAGTTGTGGGCGGAAGCCGGAGTTAATTTAACTAAGACTTCAAGAGACTTTCCCGCGGGTTGTGCTGCAATGAAAGAGTGGTTAAGACCACGGGAAGGCAAGAAGAGTAGGCTAACCTTATTAAAGGGCGAAGCGCCTAACCTATATAACTGTTTAAAGCGAATACAGAAGGACGATAAACAGCCTAACGTATATGCTAAAAAGCCCCACGACTTAACACATGATCCCGACTCGCTACGATACTTTTGTGTATGGTGGACGTCGGCGGCAAAGCCGGATAAAGCCAAAAAGAAGAAGTGGAGAGCAGACTTACTTGAAGACTACGATAACGCAGACGACGAAACACGGGCATTGATGGTTTCAATGTTTGGAGAACCCATAAGATGAGTGAAAAAGAAATCAAGGATAACGTAAAGCTCAATAAATGGAAAGATAAGTTTACGAGAGCCAAAGACGCGTACGAAGACCAGATAGAGCGTATGCGTAATCAGGAAGCGTTATACGACGGAGACGCTTTTACACGCCGTTCAAAGAATAAGGGCGGTGGAAGAGCGCGTAAATTAGCGGAGAACGTCCGTAACATCATATACGAGCTGATAGAGACAGAGGTAGACTCTTCTATCCCCATGCCTAAGGTAACTGCGGTACACGAGGAAGACCAACAGCAGGCCGAGATCATAGAGCAAATGATACTCAATGAACTGCGCGAACTGAGATTTAAAGAAATGAACGATATCTCAGAAAGAGTCGTTGCGGTACAGGGTGGCGACTGGTATCACGTCGAGTGGGATTCACGCAAGGGTAATCACTGTACGATAGGCGGTCTGGAAGTAAACGAAAGAAATCCACAGACCGTAATTCCACAGCCCGGAGTAAATGACCCGTATAAACTTGACTATCTGTTTGTTCTTATCTCAATGACTAAGGACGCAGTTAAAAGAGTATACGGTGTTGACGTAACCGAAGAGATCAACACAGAAAATCAGACCAAAGACTATAACGAAGAGCTTGTAACCGTAATCAAGACCTATTACAGAGACGAAAACGGAGATATCGGTATCTTTACATGGTGCGGTGATACCGTCCTTGAAGATATGGAAAACTATCAGGCACGCAGACTTACACGCTGCAAGAAGTGTGGAAGAGTCAAAGAAGGCCCTGTATGCGAGTGTGGCTCTAAATCGTTTGAAACGACCATAGAAGACGCGGAAGAAGTCGAGGAAGACATTATTACCCTTACTGACGTAATCCCCGCGTATGAGGAAGTAGAGAGCGTTGTAATGGGTGAAGACGGGCCGATACTTAACGAGTATGGTCAGCCCACTATCGAAAAGAAGACCGTACATAAAAAGATTCCGTACTATAAGCCTAACGTAATGCCTATGGTACTCAGGCGTAACGTCTCAAAGGCTAAGTCCCTTTTGGGCGTATCTGACGCTGCGGTAATCGAAGACCAACAGGATGCGATAAAGAAGTACGGCTCAAAAATGCAGGAGAAGATTTTAAAAGGCGGGTCTATCGTAACCTTGCCTGAAAATCTCAATGTAGAGACTACCGACCAGGAATTAAAGATCGTCAGAGTAAAGAACCCTAACGATATCTCAATGATTGGAGTCCATAACTTAATTGCTGATACGTCTTATGACCGTATCGCGATAAATGACAACTACGAAGCGGCGCGTTCCACGTTAGGTATCACAGACGCATATCAGGGTAAATATGACGCGTCCGCGGTATCTGGAACAGCAAAGCAGTATTCCATAAATCAGGCTGCCGGTCGTATGGAGTCAAAGCGAATAATGAAACAGGAAGCGTATTCAAGGCTTTACGAGATCATGTTCAAGTTTATGCTTGCTTACGCAGACCAACCCGTCCCGTTATCCACAAAGAACCCCGACGGAAGTTATGACTTTAAGCATTTCAACCGCTATGAGTTTTTAAAGATGGACGAGAACGGAGACCTTTACTGGAACGACGAGTTTATCTTTGAAGTTGATCCTACATCAACGATTATGATGAACCGCGAAGCAATGTGGCAACAGATAGATATGAAGTATCAGAGTGGTGCTTTCGGGCCTATCGGTGAACCTCAGACGCTTCTTAACTACTGGACGTTCATGGAGAAAAACGATTATCCACACGCCGGAGAAATCAGACAACTGTTTGCAGAACAGATGGCAGAACAACAGCAACAGCAGTTAGCACAAACACAGATAGCACAGCCTATGGAGATAAACAATGGAACTATGCCCCTTATGTGAAACACTACTTGCGATAAAGAATAGCAAGTACGTAATCAGAGACGGAAAGTTATATATGGTACAGGAAATGACCTGCCGTAACCCGAAGTGTGATAACGAGGGGCAAGTCGTAGAGACTATCGAGCATGAGCTTGAAGTATCAAAAGAATAAAGGCCTTTTGGCTTTTATATAAATTTCGCAACTAATAGCGTAAAAATAGGAGACAAAAAATGGAAGAAGAAATTATCGAAGGCGTAAACGAGTCTGAGACCGCCGATCAGACAGAACCCGAAGTGACCGAAGAACCCAAAGCAGAAGAGACGTCCGAAGCAGAGAAGACCGAAAGCACAGAGGAAACCCCGCAAGAGCCGGAACTTGACCGCAATGCAATTTACGCAGACGCACGCCGTAAGGCAGAAGCAGAAGCGAAAAGGAAGTATGCAGCAGTAGATTCAATGTTTGCTGACGCTTTCAAGGACTATAAGAACCCGATAACGGGACAGCCCATCACAAGCGCAAAAGACTACTACGACGCATTACAAGCCCAACAGTCATTACAGACAAAGAAAGAACTTGCGGACAAGGGACTTGACCCCAACATCATTGAGAAAGCTGTTAATAATTCCCCGGCGATTAAGGCAGCGACGCAGATCATTGCGGAACAGAGATTAAAGGACACAAAACTTTACCTGGATAAACAGGTAGAAGAAGTCGGAAAAATTGATCCCGATATTAAGTCCGCACAGGATATAGAGCAGTCGGAGAGATACCCTGAAATCTTGCGTTATATCAATGAGAATCATTTAAGCATTGTTGACGCATATAAACTTGTCTACGCTGATAAGCTCAGCACAAGACGGACAAACGCTGTTAAACAGCAGGCGATAAACAATGCGAAGTCTCAACAGCACTTGACCGCAACAGAAGGCGGTACAGGCGGTGATGATCTCAGAGATATCCCGTCAGCGCAGCTTGAACAGTGGAAAATGTGGTTTCCCGAAAAGTCAATGAAAGAGCTGAGAGTGCTGTATAACAACTCGTTACATTAAAACCTATACGGACGACACGGATTATGAGTGTCGCCCCTAACCTTAAAAAAGTAAAGGAGAAAAATTATGCCACACGTACCCGGAATAGTTTCCAAAAATGCAGGACTCGCAGACGATACATGGAACGTGAACGCCCAGATGATGGAAGCATACATCAATGACGTTAACACTGAGAAGTCAAACTACGATTCCTTTGTATCTGACGTATTCAACGTAAAGAAGTCAAAAAGATTCGGTGAGAAGATCGGTTCTGTTACCACTTTCAGCGACTTTGTACCCACTGCCGCTGACGGTGCAAGCGCAGCACTTGATGATATCATTGGTGGCCCTACAAAGACCATTCAGCACACAACCTTCAAAAAGCTGTTCAGGATCACTCGTGAAATGAACGAGGATAACGAAGTTGATCTCATGCAGTCAAAGGCAAGGGGCATGGTTCAGTCTTACAAGAGAACCCGCGCTAACTTTGCAAGTGCAGCACTTACCGCAAACGCAGAAGCAGCTACCACTCAGACCACTTTCAGCTTTGGTGGAGTAAACGGCTTTGACTGCACTTCCGCAGACGGAAAGGCTATCTTTGCAGTAGATCACCCTCAGGTTACCGATACTTCCGCAACTCAGTCAAACATCTTCACTAACGCTTTCGGAAGCGACGATCAGATGCTTCACAGACTTGCAAATATCGGAAGAAACTACAAGAACAACACCGGTCTTGTAATGGGATATACCTACGATATCATCATTATTCCTTCTAACACCCCTGAGCTTGAAAGAGTAGTTAAGAAGATTATCCGTTCTGAGCTTCAGGTCGGAAGCGACTACAACGACGTAAACGTCAATAAGGGACTGTGGAAACTTATCATTGACCCTTCATGGCAGGTAAGTTCCGCAGACGCAGCACCTTATATCCTTATGTCGAGCCAGGCTAACAAAGAGCTTCTCGGAAACAAGTTCTATGACAGAGTATCTCTTGACGTTACCGGCGACGTAGATATCACTACCAACGATATGATCTGGAACGGCTATTCAAGATTCAGTGCAGGTTTCACTTCATGGCAGCACATGATTCTCGGTGGCGCAGCACACGGTACTACCCTTACCTGATGAAACGTCCCCCGGTCTTAACGGGCCGGGGGAAAATAAAAGGAGTAAATATGATTAAGACAGAATACATAAAGTCAGACGGAAAAATCTACGAAGTCAAAGGCAGAGACGGCGCCGGATATCCGATAACCGTACTTACAGACCTTAAAGAGATACCCGAAGATAAGCCCCTGTCCGAAGAAGACGCGCCTAAGAGAAAAAGGAAAGCAGAGTAAATGTATACCTGGAAAGATATAAAACTTGCAACATTACAGAAAATGTTTGCCGCAGATGGTTCGGAGATCGTACAGGACGAGTCCACGAAAGACTATCTTGCGGGTATGCCTTATGCTGCGAACGAAGGCTTACAGAGACTTGCCACTGCGGGTAAGTTCATCAAAAAGTCTATCGTGCTTTCGCATAGTCCGGCAAAGAACCTTGTCCCAACTACCATATCGGACGTAGTTATTGACGCGAAAGATTATGCGGTAACAGTCGAAGGCGGCAAGTCATATTACTTTCAGTTCTCAGGAATAGGCACTGCGCTTATCACGGGTGGAGACGACGAAAAGGTTATAAGCATAGATTCTTACGGGACTTATGCTGAGATAAAAGGCAACTACGCAAATACCGCGGGTGGCCCTATCACTATTACTTTTGCGTCAGCATATCCCGCAACAGTAAAAAATCTTGCCGTATACGCTGAGACTTTCCCAACAGTTGAAGACGAAGATTTAGTCCAGGAATACGGAAAGTATGTCAAGTACGACCTTAGAAAGATCGCGCCTGACTTTTACAGTCTCTTTAATAATTCCATTGTGTATGAAGGTGGTCAGCAGACCTACTTAAACACTACTGACTATTACAGAGAAGCAGACCATATTTTAATTTTGCCACGCACAATGCCGGGTATGTATACGATTTACTACAATGCTTACCCTGGGAAAATAACAGAAGAGACCGAAGACGAATACGAAATGAGTCTCGATCCCGAAGTCGTTGTGCTTCTTCCCCTTTATATGGCAGCAGAGCTTTACAAAGACGACGATAACGGTATCGCTACGACTTATCGTAACGAATTTGAAGTCGGTCTTGAAGCATTACTTAACACTTCCAGTTATTCAGGTAAAGAAGAATTTATCTCGGAGTGGGTATAAATGGCAGTATCATTTAAAGTTCCCGCGTCTCCTACGCGGAGTACGCTGACAATAGATACGTTTCTCGGTGCTGATTTTACTAATGACCCTGCGAACGTAGATATAGATAAAAGCCCGAACGTCTTAAATATGATCCGTGACGTTCCCGGCAAAGTCAGAAAGTCAATGGGTTATAAAACTATAACCTCTTTTTCGGACGCAATAAACGGATATCATACCAAACGTGGAAAAGCACACGGACTTATCCACGCGGGTACAAAAATATATGAGGGTGATTATGAAAACCCTACTGAGCTTTACTCAGACGCGAACAATTCTCGGTCTCGTTCATGGCAGTTCGGGGATAAGGTTTGTATTCTTGATGGTAAAGCTCTTTTGATATGGGACGGGACAACTGTTAAGAAAGCGTCAGATGGCGCGAAGATTCCCGTAACCTTGATCGGCGGAAATCCCGCGGGCGGTGGTACATCATACTATGCGCTTAATCTTTTATCCCCTGGCTTTACTGAACAGTTCTTAGGAACAGCAGGGACTACACAGTACCATCTTTCGTATAAGGGTCTGGACGCAACACCCGTGACTGCACAGATATTACAGAGCAATGGAACGTGGGTTGACAAGGTAGAAGGTACAGATTTTAGTGTAAATCGTACTACGGGAGTAGTGACATTTACTACGGCCCCTGGCGTATCACCCATCACTGGTGAAGACAACGTAAAGATAACAGCGTATAAGACAGTCGAAGGCTACGCAGACAGAGTAAATAAATGCAATATCGGAGTATTGTTCGGTGCAAGTGGAGACCTGAACAGACTCTTTGTTTCTGGAAATCCCGACACGAAGTATACCAACTATCAGTGGTTTAGTGCTGCGAACGATCCTACATATTTCCCCGATACAAATTATCAGCTTATTGGGACAGCAAAGTCCGCAGTAGTCGGATATTCCGTTCTGAGTAATTATCTTGCAGTCTTTAAAGACAAACAGGAAGTTGAACAGAATATAGTCCTTGTAACTAATACGACAGTCAAAGACGAAGTAACCTTTGCGACACAGACGACTATTCATGGCGCACCCGCGATATGCAAAGACTCTTTCGGATATCTTGCAGGTGAACCGATATTCCTTACCAACTTAGGTATGTACGCTTTGACTTCTCAGGATATCACGGGAAGGGAATTGACTAACCTTAGATCATTTTTCCTTAACGGAAAACTTCTCAATGAGACCGACTTAGAAAAAGCGTATGCGTTTGTCTATAAGGACTTTTATATATTAGCCCTTAATGGCGGTTTATACACCCTTGACGGGCTTCAAAGTGTGCAGACGGATAAATCAGCACCCTATTCTACAAGACAGTTTGTAGGCTATTACAGAGACGGTATAGACGCAAATATCATGTGGGAAGAAGACGGGGCTTTATGGTTCGGTTCAAAGTCCGGCAAAGTATGTAGATTCTATACGAACGTCAATGATGTTAACTCGTACAATGACGATGGTGCGCCCATCATATGTCGTTGGGAAACACCCGACTTTGACGGAAAGTTGTTTTATAAAAATAAGACTTTCAGATATCTTGCGGTTCGTATTAAACAAGCTATTGCAACTTCAATACGTATGTCAGCGTTGAAACGTGGCGTGTGGACTGTGCTTAGTTCGGATTCTTCCACGGCTTCATATATGACATTTAAGGGACTGATATTTTCAAAGTTGTCGTTTAGTTCGGACATTACAAACAGAGTAGTAGCGTTAAAGACCAGGATAAAGAAAGTAGATAAGACCAGATACAGATTTGAGAACCTAAATGTAAATGAACCCTTTGCACTTGACAAGATCGGTATTGAGTATGTCGAAAAGGGCAACTACAAACAGTAAGGAGACGATATGGGAGATTTTCAGGACACATATAAAATCACATCAGCAGACCGTGTTAATAAGGGTGTAACGGGTCTTCCCGATACCCCCGGACTTTCCACGGGTGATATGCAGGCAAGACTTGATTCACTCGGTAATCTTGCTATTGATAAGTTTAATGCGTTAGTTGAAGCAGTAGGCGATATCGTTGTTAACGATCCAAAACAAATACCCACAATGAAAGCTATCGTTGAATACGTTGTATCAATGGGCGGCGGTGATATGGCAAAGGCTGTCTATGATACCGACAATGACGGGATCGTCGATAATGCACAGGCTCTTAACGGACACGGCGTAGAGTATTTCAAAAACGGATATACTTTTGCACTTCCAAACACGGGATATTCCGAAGAGACCGTAACAATATGGGGAGAAGAAAAGACAATGCAGGTGATTACGCTTACTTCCGATAAAGACGGAAATCCCCTGACAAACTTTGCTGCGGATATGGTCGCGGACTACCCGATAAACATAGACGGTTCACAATCAGATTTCGGCAAGTTATACGCACATGAGATAGGCGAGGGACAGGTGACGTTTTATTTCACCTCTGCCCCCACTAATGCGTTTAACGTACTTATAAGAGAGGCGGTGTGATATGCAGAGAAACCCATTTGATAGCAAGTTTGAGGTATTGAGTGCCACTCTTTCAAATACCGCAAATGACCCGAAATATATTTCATATCCCGCAACATACAACTCGACAAATACATTAATCGTTGGGGCAATGTATAAAGTGGGTTCTAATTGGGCGAATTTTGTACAGAACAATGCTGCGAGATTTGATTCTGCGGTTACTCCTAGTGGAATACAAATAATTCCGAGGTCATCAGAAGCTTTGGGGGCAACAGTTAGAATCGCAATTATTCAGACTTAAGAAAGGAGTCTCTACTATGAGGTGTGAATCATGCTCGTATCAGAATTTATTTCAAAACTTAAATTAGCACACGATGTACCTAACTATTACAATAATAAGTTTCCGTATAACTGTGGGTATTATGACGGTTCCCGTTTTTCGTTTGACTGCTGGAACCTCGTAAAATCAGTTTTAGGTGGTTGGTACGACAACTACACAAAGGGATATTACGTAAGTCCTAAAAACTTCCCTTGTGGAGACGTAGACGGATATCACCTTCTTATGCAGTGTACTAATCGTTCAAAGGATTTTACACAGCTTAAACAGCCCGGCACTTATCTGTACTTATCCACAAGTCCCCATGCCGGAGTATATCTCGGAGACTTTGAATATAACGGACACATCGTCAATGTCGTTGAGTGTACGGGTGCGTGGGAGTCAAAAGTACAGTACACATACGTAGACGAAAAGGGCGGAAGATATCTTTACAAGGGTGGCCCGAAGAATAAATACTCATGGACTGACTACGGACTGTTACCGTGGGTAGATTATAACACAGTACCCGTATCACCCGTAGCGTATGGTGTAGACGTATCACGTTGGCAGAAGGGCTTTGATTTAAACTACGCACTTGCAGAAGGATTCAATTACGCGATCATCAAGGCGGGCGGTGCTGACGCGGGATATTACAAAGATTCTCAATTTGAAAACTTCTATCAGCAGGCTCTTAACGACAAAATGTATATCGGTGCTTATTACTTTGGGTGTGCATTTTCCGTTGAAGACGCAGTACGTGAAGCAAACTATTTCATATCTTACTTAAAGGGTAAGAGAATAGTTCACGTTTACTACGACGTAGAAGGGAAAATGCTTAATCAGGGATATCAACACTTAACAGATATCATCACAGCATTTTGCCAGACCATGATAACCGCGGGCTATGCTTGTGGAATATACACAAGTGAAAGCCACTTTAACAGCAGATTCAATGATAACGCGGTTGCGGTCTTCCCTCATTGGGTAGCGAAGTATTCCAAAAATCCCCCGAAGTTAAAGAGTATCGCGCCTATTGAAATATGGCAGTTTGGCGGTTCAACTAACTACGTAAGAAGTCCGAAGATACACGGGACGACAGTAGACCAGGATCAGATAAACATACAGTGGGTAGACAGCGGTTCTATTCCTGAGATAACAGAAGTTACGATCCCCGAACCTATTTCGAAGTCAGTAGATCAGGTTGCAATAGAAGTCCTTGCGGGATTATGGGGTAACGGAATTATACGGAAAGCAAAGTTAACATCAGCCGGATATAACTACAAGGAAGTCCAGGACAAAGTAAATGAGATCGTTGCTTCCCGTTCTGAAAAGAGAAAGACACATATAGTCGCGAAGGGTGAAACATTATCGGGTATCGCTAAGAGATACGGCACGACTTACAAGAAGCTCGCTGAGATAAACGGTATACCGAAACCCTATACGATATACCCTAATCAGGAAATCTATATCGCATAAGGAGAAGAAATGGAAAACGAATATCTCACAATTAACGAACACAAAGAGTTCTGTAAGCGCATGGAAGAAGAAGACGAAAGGCAGAATCATAGGTTGTCAGCAATGGAAGAAACCTTAAACAAACTTCTAAATATGTCAACATCAGTCGAACGTCTTGCAACGAACATGGAATATATGTGCAAGGAACAAGTCAAACAAGGTGAACGCCTTGACGAGCTTGAAAGCAGAGACGGTGAAATGTGGCGCACTATGATATCACATATCTTGGTATTGATCGTTGGTGGAGTAGTCGGGTTCATGCTAAAAAACATAGGACTGTAAAGGAGAGAAGAAATGTTTGGAATAGTTGGTGTAGCAGCAATATCAGTTATTTGTTATGCAGTCGGTCTCAGTGTAAAGGTATCGCCCCTTGACAATAAGTATATCCCCGTGATCGTGGGTATATGTGGCGCAATACTCGGAGCCATAGGTTATGTCATTGGTATGCCGGACTTCCCCGCACAGGATATGATAACAGCGGTCGCAGTCGGTATTGTATCGGGCCTTGCAGCAACAGGCGCAGACCAGATTAAAAAGCAAATGAAGGGAGAGTAATAATGGCAGCAAAAGGCACAAACACAACAAGGAAAAAGAACACTTCAAACGTCGCAACACAGAAAGCTAATTCAGCGACTATGGCTGCGCGTTACTCTACGCCTGCAAAGAATACAAGTAGTTCACGTTCATCAATAGGCAAGGCTGTTTCAAACGCTGTTAAGACTGCGACAAGCGCGGCAACATCAGCGGTAAAGCCTACCACAAGTCCGAGTATCGGTAGTTCAGTCTCTAACGCGATTAAGACTGCGACTAACAGCGTAACTTCAAACATACCTGCGGGCGCGGGATCAAGTTCAACTTCAAACATACCTGCGGGCGCGGGATCAAGTTCAACTTCATCAAGCGTAAACAAGGCGGTAGCCCCTACCCCGGTAAAGTACGTTGACACTGTTAAACAGGAAGCAGACAGACAGAAAGCAGCGAACGAAAGTTATGTGAATAACCTTCTTACTCAGCTTAAAAAACAGGGTGGCGTATCGGGTATGCTCAATGCAAATACTAACGCTAATATGTCCCCTTCACAGCGTACTAATTCAATGCTTAATGTCCTTAGTAATCTTATCCCTGGTACAGCACTTGCGACGGGAATTTCGCCTACCCCTACAAATAACGCAAGGACTCTTTTACAGACCCTTGCTAATGACACTTCCAATGAAGACAGACAAGCAAGCACAAATATCAACGATATGTTTTCGTATCAGCCGACACCAACTTCTCAGTCGGCAGCAGATATTTTTGCAAACGGGTATACCATGAACGACGCACAGAGAAGAGAAGCACAGGCCCGTCTCGGTCTCTTAGGCGATACAAGGCCTACTAATACGACTGATGCAATGATGGGTGATCCTCGTTTCATAGCACCGCAGAGAGGTAACGCTACACTTCAAGACGCGGTAGCACAGGCGGCAAGAAATACTCTTGTCGAGTCGGTTGATAATCCTAATTACAATGCGCCTTATATCGAAGTTCCGTCAGCACTTGCCGGAAGACCTGCATACGACTCACTTGTAAATCCCCTTGCCGTAGTAAGCAAAGACAGTTTGGATAATAGTACCCCTAATGCAATGGCGGGCGATCCCCGTTTCATAGCACCGGCTGACGCTACTGCGTTAGGTGAAAGCGTCAGCAACGCAATAACTAACGCAACGGGAAGCGCGCCAAACAGTCTGATAAACGCATTATCAAACTTAGGTGACGGGGGCAGTTCAAGTTCAAGCTCAACTCGTAGTTATTCAAGATCGGGTTCAGGTTCAGGCTCAGCACTCGGAGACGGTTCTATTGATATATCAACACTGTACGACCTTCTTAATCAGAGACTCGGAGAGTACGACGCTAACTTTGATGAAATGATGGCGGCACTCATGGATAACTACAACATGAATTTCCAGTCCCTTGAAGACGCGTACGCAGCAGCACTTAACAGACTCGGTGGAAACTACGCAGATACCGAAGCACTTCTGAATAGTTCCCTTGCAAATAGTCAGAGATCACTCGAAGACGGCAGAACAAGGGCATTACAGGAAGCGTATATCGCCCGTATGATGCAGGAGAAAAACCTTGCAGATCAGCTTGACGCGTACGGATTATCCGGCGGTGCTACTGAGTCAGTCCTTGCTGACATGAGAAACAACTACAACAACAACAGAAATAGCATTGAGACGAAAGTACAGGAGTCGCTTAGAGAATTGTTACAGCAGTATTTGTCTAATCTTTCCGACGCAAGAGGAAGATACAACGACTCACTTCTCAGCGCAGAAACAAACCTTCTCAATGCGAGACAGAACCTTGCTAATCAAATGTCTCAGGCTCAGAACAATGCGATAAACACAAGGAGTCAGCAGAGAGCAGGCGCATACGAAGACCTTTATAACACTTTGGCTAATCTCACTATGAAGGGAATAAACTATGTCTAAATTAAGACTTGACCAGGCAAGAGCTTTAAATGAAACGGCAAGACAGCGTAAGTTAGAGTTAGGCCAGGCATTAGCAACATTGGGCGGGAGTAATTCCGCCCTTGTTCCTAATTATGCTTCAAATAATCCCGCGCCAACAGTGTCATTGCCGGTGCTTCAGAAAGCACTTGTTGACGCTTACGAAAACACAAACGCGAACAAACAGCAGCAGGCAGTCAATATTTACAACGATCTCAAAAACAGTCAGACCGCACGTAAAATGGCAAGCGTCGGTATCAATAGTAAGGAAGACTTACCCGCAAATATAACTACCCCTACTATTATGGGTATGAGTAATGGCGCGTATGGTATGCCTACTACTGAAATGGCAAAAGCCGGGATCACCCGTGAAGACTTGCAAAGATATTTAGACGAACAGACCCAAAAAGGAAGAGTTGAAAAGGCTGAAAAACTTGCAAAGTCGCATCCCGTTGTAGCAACGGGCGCAAGTATTGTCTCTAATCCGATAGAGTCTGGAATAAACATTATGCAGAAGGGTATCGACACATTGTCCGGCAAACCTATGCAGAGTAATCAAAGAATAACTGAGACTATGCGTGGTGGGGTTTCTCAGGGAATAGACAACAAAGTCGGCAGATTTGCGTACAATGTTGGAACAAGTGGTGCGGATATGCTTTTAGCGGCACTTATGACAGGTGGTTTTGGCACCGCCCCCGCCGCAATAATGGGCCTTGAAAAAGCCGATACTACCATAAATGACGCTATTGATCGTGGGCTTTCACGTAATCAGGCTTTGGCAGAAGGCGTCGGGTCTGGTGCGTCAACAGCATTAACCGAAGCTATCCCTATGGGTATACTCGGTAAGGGTGGAAATGTCGCTTATGCAGCACTTTCAGAAGGTTTACAGGAAGGCGCAGAAGATATCGTTGACACTCTTATTGACGAAGCTGTTACAAAGACGGGTCGTAATCAGGACAGGTCTCAACTTCATCAAACTTACAATGCTTATAAGCGTGCCGGATATGCTGATAATGCGGCGCTTATAGCGACACTTCAAGATTATGGTCGTCAAGTTGGTATGGATATGCTCGCGGGCGCTGCGACGGGTGGTGTTCTCGGCGCGGGATCAAATGCTATCCAGGGCCGTAATATCTTTACAGGCAACGAAAGAAGAAATAATAGCGAAGAGACTAACACTGAGACAGAGACTAATACGCAGAACGAAATCCCCCGTCTTTCACAGATCGAACAGGAGAGAAACGCTCAGGCTAATTCCGATATGGAAATGCTTAGGCAAGCCCTTGCTAATCAGTCCGTTAACAATGAAAGTATTGATAACGTAAACAGAAATGTTGATAGCGTAAACGAAACCGTTAACGAAGTTGCAAGGCCGGATATCGAAAACGTAGTCCGTGAAACACAACAGGATATCGACTCACTCTTACGTGATATCCAGACTGGCAACATAGATAATCCCCGTGGTGCAGTCGAAAGTCTCATAAACGATATGCGTCAGACAGCGCGTAATCTTCCTGAATTATCGGGAAGGTTTAATGAAATGTTGTCAAAATTTGCTGATGATGTAAAGCAGATTCCGAAACTTGAAACAGCACAGCCCGACACTTCAAGTATCACAAGTGAAAGAGAGTCGCGTGATCTTCTCAACCTTGCACAGCAGTACAAGGATAAACTTTCAGTGTTTGAAAAATCCGATTATAGCAAGGAAGCAAAGAGCCAGATTAAGGCTATTGACAATGCTATTAAGTCGGGCGATATGAACGCTATAAGAGAAGCACTTGCAAACGCTGATTCAGTAATGAACGGTGCAGAAGTCGGTATCAATGCAAGAGACTTTAACAAAGATTCCTTTAAGCAAATGCAAGAAGCAACTGACGGATATAAGATAAAAGTCCATCAGAAAGACCTTAACAACTTAGGAATAAAGAACGTCTCTACACTTGATACATCTATCAATACGGGCAGTAATAACCGTATGCACTTTGTTGCGCCTACTAATGAGAACGGATTCTTTATTGACGAAGTATACGACGAGATACAGGGTAAGTCCGGCGGTATGTTGCCTACGTCTGAAAACATGAACACGACCGAAATGTTACAGGCCCTTATTAACTATGTAAGTAATCCGAAAGCAGGCCGTGATGATGTAGTCAATTCCCGTTCATGGGAAGATATCAGCTTATCCGATTCAAGACCACAAGCGATCATTGACGCAGAGCAGATATCCGACAAGTTTATTGATGATATTATCGAAAACGGAAGCAGCGAAGAGATATGGACTAACTATCTTGATTCAATGTCAGAGCTTGCGACTAACTATCCTGAATTAAGCGAGCAGATAACCGATACTCTTTTAGAGACACGCCAGGCTGTAAATGAATTGCCGGAGTCTACTACCAAACTTGATGATGATATCAAAAACGTACAGACCGTTGAAGAAGCCGTTGACCTTCTCGATAAAGAGATAGGTGCTATGGGTATGACTACGGACTTTTTCGGAAATGAGATAGACTCTACCCCGGAAAGTACCGAAAGCACAAGAGTCAATACTGGAAGACAGAAAACTTCAAAAGCATACACTAACACGGGTCTCAATAGCAATATTATGACCGAAGAAGAACAGGCAATGCACAATTCTGACGAAAGTATGCTGTATATTGAAAACTCAGAAAAAGAGTCAATGGACGCAGCAAACAAGAGACTCAGGGAAAATGGCAAAGCCAACGAGTATAAAAGGCTTCTTGAAGATGGTGATTATTCAAACGTCGATATGGACGAAGCGATGATCCTTTGGAAAGAACTTAACGACCGTATAAGAGACCTTAAAGAACAGGGTCTTGACTATAAGAGTGAATTAAAAAGAGCGCACGCACTTTTCACTCAGATTAAAAATCAGGCGTCCGCGGGTGGATCACGTGTGCAGGCCCTTGCTAAATGGTCTCGTAATAATACCCCCGAAGGTTTACTTGCCGAAGCGTCAGCAATTATCAATAGGGCAAAAGTCGGTAAAGACGGTCGCGTAGACTGGAATAAACTTGTTGCAAAAGAGACAAAAGGCAAAACTAAAGACATGGATATCGACTTCATGGATAAGTTTATGACCGAAGCAAGCAAGTTAGAAGGTCTTGATATGGAGTCCCGTGAAGCAAAACATATCATGGCTAATCTCGGAAAGTTAGTCAATACTCAGATTCCGATATCTTTAAGAGAAAAGATAACTACTATCCTTATGGATAATATGTTAGGAAACGTAAGGACACTTCTTACCAGAAACGCGGGCGGTAATATCGGATTCAATTTGCTTGAAGATTTTGTCCGTAGACCTTTATCCGGCTTAATTGATAAGGCAGTCGGTAAGAAGACAGGCAACAGAACTACGATAGGCTTGACGAGATCAATGCTTAAAGCGGGTTTTGAAGGTTTCAAAGATGGAGTCGGACAGGAAATATACGACTTTGCTAACGATATCCAGTCAGCAAGAAGTGGAGAAAATACCCTTGGCAATGCTACGGGCAACAACAGAAGTGCGCTTACTTCTAAAATCGGACACTTTTATAACAAACTTGTAAAAGCCGGATTAAGTTTCGGTGATAGACCCTTCTTTGAAAAGACTTATAAAATGACAATGGCTGAGTATCAGCAGATGTACGATCAGGGTATGTTTGGTGATATGAAGAAGTCAGACTTTGAAGAACTTGCAAAGGCGTATTCACAGCTTAACGCATTGACCGCGGTATACCAGGATAATTCCCTTATATCCGACGCTTTCTTAAAAATGAAAGAAGCAGTCAACGATCTTTCACAGGGTATTGTCGGTGCTGATGTGCTTTCACAGTTTACCATGCCGTTTGTTAAGACCCCTGCGAATATAATTCAAAGGTCTATTGAATATTCACCCGTTGGAATACTCAAAAACGCCGTACAGACTATAAGAGAAATAAGAAGCACAGAAGAAGACTTTAATCAGTCAAGGTTTGTTACTGAGGCTTCACGTAACATAATCGGTACGGCACTCTTTGCAGCGGGTATGGCCCTTGCTAACAGTGGTGCTATGACGGGCGCGTATGATGAAGACAAGGATATGCGCCAGGCACAGAAAGAAGCGGGTATGCAAGAGTACGCACTTCATAATCCGTTCGGACTTGAAGCAGACGTTGACGTATCGTGGATTCCCGTACTCGGAAATAACCTTGTTGCAAGTGCGGCAGCTTATGACGCGGCTAATAATCCTGAGTTAAGCGCAGCACAACAGTTTGGTAAAGGTGCGACTGCCGGACTTAAATCACAGTTTGAGTCTTCCATGTTACAGGGACTTCAAAGGCTTATAGGCGGTAGCGGTTCGTTTGGTAATGATGGCGGAGACCTTCTTAGCAATTCCGTTGATACTTTGAAATCGGGTGCTACACAGTTTATCCCGTCTTTACTCAGACAGACTGCGGCAGCGTTTGACCCGTATCAAAGACAGCTTGCAGGCCCTAATCCCGACAACTACTATATCAATTCTGTATTATCAGCGATTCCCGGACTTAGGGATAACTTACAGCCGAAGATAAGCAGAACGGGAGAAGACCTGGAACAGAACCACGCAAGGACTCAGTTAGGACAGATTCTTAATAACTACATTAACCCCGCGAACGTAACCTATGGTACGCCAGACGCGGTACGTGATGAAGCAATGAGACTGTATGAGTCTACGGGAAATAACATTGCGTTTCAACCTTCCGTAACCATGAGCGAACTTAAAAAGGACGATCATGTACCGACAGCCGAAGAGTTTACCGAGTATCAGAGAAACGCTTACGGTTCAATGAACAGTATTGCGTCAGACCTTATAGACAGTGAATACTATCAGTCGCTTAATGATGGAGAAAAGGAACAGTTACTTGCCGATATCTACTCAGCAGTAAAGACGGTAGAGAAAAAGAAAGTCTTAGGTGAAGACCTTGACGACTTGTCAGGCGCAGCAAAGGCGTTTTATGAAGACGGTGACGACGGACTTGTAAAGTACATGACCGCAAAGAATATTCTTTCTGAAATGGGTATGCAGAATAACCCGACTAATAGGGAAAAGGTATACGACAGAATAGATCAAGGCGGCACGGAAGCGGCACAAGATATGGTACAACAGGCGCAAGAACTTGAAGACGCCGGACTTAGTAAGAGTATGCAATTCTCTTACGAACACGCACACAAGTATATCCCGTCTCTTACCCCGTCAGAATTTGCCGAAACATACAACGCGATCAATGCAGATGGAAATACGTCTATCAAACAGTCGGAAGTAATTGATTATCTGAATCAGCACCCCGATAGATACGACGATACAACAGCAATGCAATATTGGAACGCGTTTGACCAAAAGGCAGGCCACGACGGACAATGGAAAAAGATACCCGTACTAAATCCCGATACGGGACTTTGGGAAGCAAAACAAGGTACAACAAGGTCTACGTCAGGGCAAAGTAGTCAAACGTCTACGAAAGATTCTTACGGAATAGGGCAGTACGGAAAAGGAAACATTGATTTGTATGCAAGACCACAGTACAGATATCCAGATGGAACAGTTGCTACGGTTGAAAGTATGAGCTTCAATGAAGACGGAAAAGAAGTATTGATCCCAACTATTGCTTTCGACAAGAACGGACGAGCTGTAAGGCTGACTGATAAGCAGGCGATACAAAGGTATTATGATACCGGCGAATACTTAGGAAAGTTTAACTCAGTAAAAGAAGCTGACAAATACGCAGAAAAGTTACACTTACAGCAAGAAGAATTATACGCGAAGTAAAACAAAAGACCCCCGACTAACTTAGTCAGGGGCCTTTCGCTCTGAAAGAAAAATAAAATATGAGTGTTGAATGATTCACCGGGGTTAAGATTATAATAAAACAAATGTCAGATTATGTCAACCAACTAATGTATATAAAATACCCGAAAATAGGTTTAGTTAAAAGTTTAGTTAGGCTTGCCGAGACGGGATAAGGGTTTCAGATGGGTATGCAGATTTTATGAGACTTATGAGACACTATGAGACACTATGAGACATAGATTTTAGAACACGTGTCTCATTTGAAAGCCTTTATTTATGCGGGTTTCGACAAATAGGTTTAGTAAAAAGTTTAGAAGTCCAAAATTTTGGACATAAAAAAAGTCCCGAAAACAGGGCTTTTTTTATAAAAAATGGGTATATTATGTAAACCATTTCTCAGACTAATATTTTGATGTTATCGAGCTGTTTATTTTCACGTTCTTTTGTCTCAGCAAGTCTATGTAAATATATCTGTTTGGTGATCTGAGAGTCCCCGTGGCCTAACCTTGCGGATATCGCGTCAAGTGTCATGCCTTTCATTGCGAGCATGGAACAGTGAGTGTGTCTTAAACAATGCGGGACTATCTTACGACCTAACACTTTCTCAGAATTTTCGCGAAGGTATTTACGATACGCGTCGTAGTGAAGATTATGCCCGTTGATATCCGGGAAAAACAACATTGAAGTATATCCCCATATCTCAGCTTGTCTTCTTTGAAAGTCGTTTATCTTTATGATACAGTCTCTTAATTCTTCCTGGATATAAATATCACGCTTAGAGTCGTAAGTCTTTGCTGATGTAACGACGTCGTTGTTAGGATCGTAAGTCTTGTCTATGTGAATATAATTTCCTTGTACGTCGGTCTTTAATAACGCTGCGACTTCACCGATACGACAGCCTGAGAGTGCTAAAAATTCTGTTAACAACTTCCATCTTTCCTCAGACATAGCGTCAAGTAGGGCTTTTAGTTCGTAAGTCTCTAAAAATTTATCCTGTATACGTTCACGTTTGGGTTGATCGTTAAACGGGATAAGTTTATCAAATACTTCCCTGGACTTTACAAAGTCATTGCGATAAGCCCACAGCCAAAAGGTCTTAAAGTGTTTTATATATCCGTTTAAAGTTCTGTTAGGTTTGCCGGAGTCAATTAACTTCTTGCGGATATATCCGGCAGTAAGTGCGTCCATATCTGCGTCACCTACAAACTGCAAAAACATTTTTAATTCTATCTTCATTTTAAGGACAGAAGACATTTTAAGACTACGTGCCGACTCTTTGATGTAAGTATCAATAGCGTATGAAAGTCTGATAGTAGAGTCGTTCATTTTTTGAATACGTTCTGTAAGACGTTTAAGTGCCTCTTGTTTGGCTTTTTCGCTTTCACCCGATACTTTTACCGATATAGTCTTTTTAAGCCCTGTATGGGGGTCTATAACGCTTTCTTGTGCATATCCTTTTTTATTTATCCACATGATGATTCCTTTCTCACCAAAAAAACAATTAAAAACAATTAAAACAATTAAAACAATATTGTTTTTGAATTGTTTTGAATTGATTTAATTGATTCAATTAAAACAATTCCTTTTATATTTATATTTATATTATTATTATATTTATATTATTATTATATTTATATTATATATATTATATATATTATATTAATTACTTCTGTTTCTTTTTCTAATCTCTAAGCAAGAAATCAATGTACTGTAAAACATTGTCCTGTTGTTCCGGCGATAGCTTTAAAAACTTTTCAGCGTAAGCCGACACAGCGTTAGATGGAATAGGATCGTGTGGTACACCTTCAATAAACACCAAAGGGGAACAGTCAAGTGCGTTTGCAAAGTCAATTATTTTAGACTGACTGATATCCGTAATACCGAGTTCTATTTTGTTGATGGAAGATTTTGATTTATAACCGAGCTTGTGTGCAAGTTCTTCCTGTGTCAAACCGAGTTCAAGCCTACGCTGTTTGATTATATTTCCTACCATACACAACACCCCTTTCATAAATGTTTGTTAATAAAATTATAAATAAGGGTTGACAATTTTTCAACCACACGTTATAGTGGACGAGTAGAAAATAATTCTACTAAAACTTGTGGAAAGGAGAAAATAAATGTTAGACGTACAGCGTTATAAAGCGTTGGTCGATCAGTCAGGGCTAAAGAAAACACATATTGCAGACCGCTTGAATCTTAGTTATCAGGGCTATCTCAAAAAAGAAAACGGCGAGAGTGAATTTACTGCAACACACATTTCTATTTTAAAAGATTTGCTCCGGCTGTCGAACAAGGAAGTGTCCGAAATTTTTCTACGGTAATTTTTTTTACCCAAAGAGTAGAAGATAATTCTACAAAGGAGAAAAAGTAATGCAGTGGTTATCGCCGCAAGGTATTCAAACTACATATCAGTTTAGCCGGGCGAAAGTATACAGACTTTTAAAAGACTACGTAAAGTCCGGCGGTGAATATTTCCGCAGCGGTAATCAGACAAGAGTACCAGAGAAACAGTTCACAGAGTTTTTGAAAAGGAAATGTAATGAGACTGATTAAAGAGTTAGTGATTATGGCGTTATGTATCGGGTTTGGAATCGTAATACACGGAAGCGTACTTGCCTGGAAAGAGTCTTACGAAGAACCGAAACAGCCCGAAGTTATAACCGAGTACGTGTATATCGAGTCAGAGCCGGAAGTCGTAGTCGAGTATGTATATCTTCCGAGTACAGAAGACTCTTTCAGAAACTTCACAGCAAAGGAAGAGTGGTGCTTGTGCGATTTAGGTATGAGAGAAGCGGAAAATCAGGGAGTAATCGGTCAATGTTGGGTAATGTACTGCGGACTATGCAGATGTGAAGCGTACGGACAAAGCATTGAGGAAATGTGGGAAAGCAAAGCGTTTGCTTCAAGTATGTGTAGGTCAGGCAAAACCCCTAACGAAGACTGTCTCAAAGCCCTTGAATTGATACGCGAAGGGTGGACGCCAAAGCCTTTATGGTTCAGAGCAGGTCATTATCACGATTTTGGAAACCCTTTATGTCAAGTAGGTAATCATTGCTTTTCCATGAAGTAAAGGAGAACAAATGAAAGTAAATGAGTTAATAGCAATTCTTAACAAATGCGATCCTAACGCGACAGTAAAATTTGATGATGCAAACTGGATCGATATTGGAAGCATAGAAAGGTCAAATGTTACTGAGGTCTACGAAGCTCGTTGTATAGACAACAAAGACAGTTATGTAATCCTTACAAATGCACATGAAGGAGAAGAAAATGACTGAATTTGAAAGAAGCTTACTAAGAAAAATCATGGATTATGAAGCTAATGAAACTGCGGAAGATACCGAAAAAACAATTCGATCTTTTTATGAAGAGGACGATACCGAACACACAAAGATAACAGACTATCTTAAATCAATAAATGACGCTTTATGGAGAATACTCGGAGAAATAGAGAAGGGGTGATTTTATGGCAGAAGAATTAAAGACAGTAGAGAGCAAGAAAGTATCGCTTATAGGAAATAAGTCGGAAGGCTACAACTACAAGTACACAAGTTTAGGCGATCTTGTAATTGCCGGAGTTGAATTACCACCTATGAGAGTCGCAGTCCTTGTTGATGGAGAACAGACGCCCGTATTAGCAAACGGACAGCCTATTGAGTATATCGAAGCACTTGTTAACAACGAGTGGATAAGGGGTGCAAGAATCGTAATTCCTACTGGAAACAAAATGAACGAAGCTCAGGCTTACGGGTCAGCGTTAACTTACGCAAGAAGATATACAGCGTTAACCGTTCTCGGACTGGCGTGTGAAGACGATTCAAAAATCGAAGTACACAGCAAGGAAGAGTCGGAAGAGCAGCAGTTAGAGAACATCACAAAGGAATTAAAAGAGCTTTACACAAAAGCCGGTGGAAAAAATTTTGAGAAGTGGTGTAAGGACTGCGGCGGACTTTCCATTAAAAACTATCAGTCCATGAAGGCCACAGCGTTAAAACAGCTTAACGAGAAGTTGGAAGGGGGCAAATAAATATGAATCTTGTAATCCTTATGGGTCGTCTTACAAAAGACCCGGATATCAGAAAAAGCCAAAGTGGGACTACGGTAGCCAGTTATTCCATAGCGGTAGACCGCAAGTTTAAGAGAGAAGGAGAACCCACAGCAGACTTTTTCAACCTTGTATCTTTCGGAAAACAGGGAGAGTTCGTAGAGAAGTACCTCAAAAAAGGTACAAAGATCGTAGTAAGTGGCACTTTGCAGAACAACGAATATACCAACAGAGAAGGCGCGAAGAACAAAAACACACAGATTTTGGTATCAGAAGTTGAGTTTGCGGAGAGTAAAGGCGAGTCCAAAGGCGAGAGCAATGAAGAGAAGTCAGACTTCCTGAGTGTTCCCGAAGGATTAATTGAAACTTTGCCTTTCAGTTGAGGCTTATACAACGACACATAAAGGAGATAACACACATGAATAAAAAGATAATCAGCCAGAACGACCAGATACTTAGATATTTGAAAAATCATAAGAAGGGCATAACCCCTATGGACGCACTTAGCCTTTGCGGTTGTTGGAGACTTTCAGCCAGGATAAAGGATTTAAGGGAAGCGGGCCACAACATATATACAAGCATGGAAGTAAAAGAGTACGAGAACGGGGCTACCAAAAGATACGCAAGATACATACTGCACTCATAAGGGGTAGATATGATCGGCACAAATGTAGAGTTAATCAGCTATTTATCAGCACTACCCGAAGGGAAGTACGAAGTTAAACCGTACGAAGAGAAAAGGTCATTATCAGCAAACGCGCTTTACTGGACGGGGCTTACACAACTTGCGAGGACGTTAAGAATTTCAAACGCGTGTATGCACAACCAACTATTAAGGAAGTACGGAAGTCCGAAAGTCATTGACGGAGAGATAGTCTACGTTGCGTTGCCGGACACAAAAGAGACAGAACGTCAAGTTGACGAAGACGAAAATAATCACTTTCAGGCGACACAACAAAAGACTAAATCCCGCAGATGGTACAAGTTGTTAAAGCCATCACACGAGTTTACTACAAGTGAAATGTCAAGGCTAATAGACGGACTGGCAGACGAAATGAGAGAGTGTGGTCTGACTCCACCTCAGGAAGAGCAGATAAAGAAAGCGATAGAGAGATACGAAAGGACACACAATGATATCTGAGACGTTGTATTCAAGTAAATCTGACGAGTGGTATACACCGCAAAAGTTATACGAAGAACTTGACGCAGAGTTTCATTTTAACCTTGATCCTTGTGCAACGCCTGAAAGTGCAAAGTGTGAAATGTACTACACGAAAGAACAGGACGGGCTTTCCCAAAAATGGGGGGGTAACAGAGTCTTCTGTAATCCGCCGTACTCAGAGATCAATAAGTGGGTTGAAAAGGCTTATCGCGAGACCAGGGAAGATAACACGCTTGTTGTAATGCTGATACCGGCCAGGACCGACACAAAGTTTTTTCACAATTACATTTACGGGCGGTCAGAGGTTCGTTTCATAAAAGGGCGGGTACATTTTAGCGGTGCAGATCGCGCCCCGTTCCCGTCAATGATAGTTATTTTCAGAGGTGCAAACCTAAAGGAGAACAATGCCGAGAAAAAGTAATTACGTTCCATCAATTATCCAAACAAAGTGTGAGTGCTATCTATGTCACAAGGGTATGGAGTCGGGCCTTGAAGTCCATCACGCAATACCAGGAAGGGGAAACCGAAAAATCTGTACCGAGTGGGGTTTAACAGTTTGGCTTTGTCCTAAATGTCACAGAGACTTACACGATCACAATATCGGGTACAGAGAAATACAGGCGGACGCACAGAGAGCTTTTATCAAAGATCAAAAGAAGAAAGGGCTACCCGAAAGTGTAGCAAGGGAGATTTGGTATGACAGATTCAAGAAATACTATGACTGATGAAGTTTATTTCATAGTGCCAGGAGAAGTCGTAGGCAAGGGCCGTCCCCGATTCACTACAAGAAACGGATATGCAACAGCGTATACCCCGAAAAAGACTTTGGACTATGAGAAGAAAGTAAGAGACGCGTACTTAAATGAGTATCAGCCTATGCGTTGGGTAGACAAAGAACCGTTAGAGTTAGTCGTCAATGCGTATTTTGAGATACCGAAGTCGGCAAGTAAAAAAGCAAGAACGGAAATGCTGTTAAATGAGTACCCGACAAAGAAGCCCGATATTGATAATTGCGCTAAACTCGCGGCAGACGCTCTAAACGGGGTTGCTTATGATGATGATTCACAGATAGTCAGTCTTATATGCCATAAGTTTTGGAGTGAAGCACCGAAGTTAGAGATCACTATACGAAGAGTGTTGAAAGGAGTAGAAGAGTGAACAAGTTATATGTCAGCAATAATCCCGTGATTATTGATGGACGAATAAACGGGGTCAAGAAGATAGTCAAGAAGAAGTCCGGCTTTGTCATAACTTTCAACAATGAAAACAATATGCACAAGGCAGCAAGAGTTTTAATGAACAGTGGTTATGAGACAGTACATAAGATAGGGGGTATATTCTGGTGAACTTAATAGACTTTAAACCGAAGGAAGCGTCAAGGTATCTTCCTGACGTAGACGAGAACGGGATATCTGATTTTGTGGTTATCTTCACGAACAAGGGCGAAAGAGATATCGCTCAGTACAATGCGAACACTAAATTGTGGTATTCGGTCAGCGATCCTACGGGCTTTGCGAACGTATGGAAGTGGTCAGCGTATATTGAACCCGACGATTTTATCGAAGACCCCGAACTATACAGATTCTTTGAGGACGAAGTATGAGAGATTACAGAGAAAAGGTCGTAAAGGGTATGATAGCCGACATCACAAGGCCGTTGCCGAAAATGTGTGACGTGACTGTACGTATGACGAGCGACAAGATAGGACAGAGTTTATCTTTATCAGCCTACAACATAATGATAGAGATACCACTTGAAAAGGTTAAAGACATTGTTCAGGTGACAGAAAAATGAAATTTAAAGCAGAGATAGAAGTCTCCGACAGTGCAACGTGGGCGGAGTTAGAAGAAGCGAAGATAAAGGCAGAGTGGAAAGAAGTCGTTAGCACGAAAGACCGCATGAAAATGACGAACCTGGAAGGTAAATGCGGATCATGTAAGTATTTCGTGTATAAGCCGATTGGAAGACTCAAAAGCTATGGGGACTGTACAAACGGACACTGCGGATTCCGGCAGAGATCAACGCCAAAATGTAAAGAGTATGAAAGGAAATAAGATGGCTTACGGGGTGATTATTCACGAAGAGGATCACGAAGAGTTTTTAGATATGTCCGATTCAGAAGTCGGAGAAATTGTTAAAAACATGATCCGTACCTTTATGGGAGTACCGACAGTAGACACAACGAGCAACAAAAGATATGCACGTGCACTTTGCTTAAAGGTTGCGAAGGATAACGAAAAGGGCAGAGCAGGCGCACCTAAGGGAAATCAGAACGCAAAGAAACGTAATGCGTTCACGGATAACTGCATACAAAGAGATATCAATTTTGAGTTGCTTGAAAACAAAATCATTAAAAATGGGAGTTAGTAGATGGGAGAGAAGATGGATAGAATTAAGATAGTCCTTACAACCAACGAAGAAGGTATGAAGTTTCATTTAAACGAGCTTTTAAAGGAAATGGCAGAACATGAAGAGATAGAGTCTTACATGATCTTTGAAGAAAAGAACGTAAAGGAGACAACATGAGTATATTTTCGGATTTTGAGTGCGGGGCTTTGACTTACGAAGAGTATCGTGAAGAGTGTAAAAGACTAAACCGCCAGGATTGCTACGAACGTGAGCACGAGTTTGACGAAGAAGACGAGGAAGAGGAAAGCGAGGAATAAATGAAAGCGTATAAATGTGAGTGCTGCGGTGGTGATATAAACCGGGCAACAATGAAATGTGAGTATTGTGGGACTCAATACAAAGAAGATTATGACAATGGCGTTATAAGAATCGAGACTTTCAGAAATCCGATCGATCATTACACGGCAGTAGTCACATTTTGTGACGAGCATATCCGTGATATAGGGCCTGAAAAAATATCTGAAATAGCGGTAAAGGAATTAAGCCATAAATTAGCAGACTGTATAGCACAAAACATGGTAGTAACACACCGCCACGAACCTTATAACAATACACATTATATCAAGGGCAATATCAAGGTTATAAGACCCGTTCAAGGTGCTGATAAATGGAATATAGGAGAAGACTAATGCTTTGGAAATTCACAATAACCGAAGAAGTACAAGCTAATACCGAAGAAGAAGCCTGGGATAAGATAGCCGAGATATACGACATCATAGATAAAGACGTAGAGTGTGAGTGTTTAGGAGAAGATAGAGAGTAAAAGGCGGTGACTAAATGACAAGAGAAGAAGCAATAGCAATACTTGAAGAAGTCAGAGCGATTGATGATTCATTATATCAATTTAATAAAAAGTATCTTGAAGCACTTGATATGGCTTTGGCAAGTCTTAAAACTGACGAAGCATATCAGTTGGAATATGAGAACAGAGATTTTGTTGAGATACCAAAAGGAATGACAAACGGAGAAGTGATACAAGCATTGTTTCCAAATTTGAATTTTACAAATGTGTTGGCGAAAATGTATGCACAAAACGGGAAAATACTTTTAGATTGGTGGAACGCACCTTATCAGAAAGGCGGTAAGTAAATGACAAGAGAAGAACTTTTAGACTGTCTTACAGATAGACCATGTGATGTATGTAAATTTCATACAGGGAACGGTTGTACAAAATGGAAGTGCGTATTTGAAGAACCCGTAGACGAGAACAAGGGAGAGTGGATTCCTGTTTCCGAGGGGTTGCCCGATAACAATGTGAGAGTGTTATGCAGTGCAATTAGTACATCAATAAGCGGTGGATATACTCGATTTGTCGGATGCTGTGATAACGGAGATTGGTTTGTGCAGACAGATGCTGAAACGGTAAGTTATCCGAGACAATACGAAGTCACAGCATGGATGCCTTTACCCGAAGTCTACAAGGGAGAGAGGTGATTAAATGTTCTGCAAAGCAAAATATGAAAATGATCCATGTTATTTGAATATGGATTTTGTCGTTGACATATTCCCTAACAATGACATTCAGCAGACTTATACTGCATACACTTACGATAACGAGAGAAGAGGTTATATCATCAAAAAAGATGAAATTGATAAGTGGTTAGAGTTTACAAATTCCGATGTGCAGAAGTGCATGATAATGAGCAATGTGAAAGGCGGTGAAGAATGAGCGATACAGTAAAACTTATTGTTGAGATACCCAAAGAAGATTTTGAGTGGATACAAACACATAGAAGTGTTACAGATTATCAAATTACACAAATGCTTTATAAGAGAGTAATGAACGGCACTTTGCTTGATGATGTAAAGGCAAAGATAGAGGACTTAGACAGATATTACGATAATGATTATTTTTCGACTAATAATTGCCCAATGTACAAGTGCAACGAAGTATTGCAGATTCTTGACAACATAGGCAAGTCAGAAGGTGATACGAATTAAACTTTTTGACCTAAAAAACTTTAATTCAATTCCAAAACTGTCTGAATTAAAACCGAGTTAAACAACGAATTAAACTTTGATACGAAAGAGAGGAATAAATATGGCAGACATTGAATTAGTGATTAAGATAGACGAGAAATTATACAAGGATATTTACTCCGATGCAGAAATAATGATTTATGGGGGTATGCGTAGCGGTAAAACGTTATTGGCTACACTTTTGAGAGCAATCCGTAAAGGTACACCACTTCCAAAAGAACATGGAAGATTGATTGATGCGGATGAATTGTATGGAGATTTCATAGATGGTACAGAGGGTTATGACTGTCAGACTTGGAACAGGATTGAGATAGGTGATGTTATTGAAGATGCACGAACAATCATAGAAGCAGATAAAGGAGAAGCAGATGGAAAATAGATTTGTCATAATTCGTTGTCCTTATACAGGAAGAATTTACATATACACCAAAACAATCGTTAACGGCAAGATTTGTGTTGATATAGTAAGGATTGATTAGGAGAAAAGATAATGACAAGAGAAGAAGCAATAGCAATACTTGAAAATGAAAAAGAGTGTGTCAACAGGGCAAACAAAAATGATTATTGTAATCGAGACTGTTATAATTGCGAACTTGTTAAGACCGACACAGAGATACTAACAGCACTTGATATGGCTATATCGGCTTTATCCGAGAACAAGGGAGACTCAATCAGCCGACAGGCGGTTAATATTCTGGTGGACGAGTTAGCAAGAGCAATAAGTGATGAAAGATGTTTTATGCCAAGAGGTAGAGATACAGAGGAGATTATGAGCGATATTCTCAATTTACCGTCCATAGAGAACAAGGGAGAGTGGAGACCTGTTTCCGAGAGGTTGCCCGAAATACATCAAGATGTTTTGCTTGAATTAAGAAGTGGAGAAATGCTGACGGGGTTTAAAGCAGAAACAGAACCATATTTCTATTGTCATGGGGTGGACGGCTGTTACGTTGAACCTCAAAATGTTATAGCATGGCAACCTTTACCCAAACCCTATAAGAAAGAAGGTGAGTGAATGACTATTAGAGAGGTTATAAACATTTTAATGGACGCGCCCGACAAAGATAAGCCGTTTATTACTGAATGTCGCAAGGATACATTTACCGAACTTGAAACCGAATGGGGACAAGCCGAGGTTGTGAGAATCGTAAATTGCGATTGGGGAAGTGTTGCAGAAATTCAAAAGCCGAATTGATATCAGAAAGTGAGGAATAAATGGAAGCATATCTTGAAGATAATAGACCTACTCTTGATGAAGTATGCGAAGAATATGACGAGTGTACAGAGGAATGCCCTGCATATAAATTTTGCCATATGGCAGAAAGTGAGGATAAGGAATGACAGATGAAGAACTTAATAAGCAATTAAGGGAATTTCAAATATCAAGTTTCAGGTATGGCAAAACAGTAGCCGAAGTTACCCAAATAGCAATAAGGATTACAACGGGCAACTATACCCCAAAAAAGCCACTTAAAATAATAGAGATTTATCGTAACGAGTTATATCGAAAACAAGCGGAAAACCATGTGATACGCCTTAAAGAGTTAATAAAAGAGATTTATTCTGATGATTATGCTGATTATATACTTGAACGCGTAAAGTTTGAGATAAAGCCTATACCAAAGGTAAAACCCAAACCGCTTGAATGGGTAATAGTTGAAGATTATGTGGACGCTTTCAAGGAAAGTGAGGATAAGGAATGACAAGAGAAGAACTTTTGAACTGCCTTGTAGATAGACCTTGCTCGGCTTGCAAATATCACAAAGAGAATGGGTGCAGTAAATGGAATTGTGTTTTTGAAGAACCGATAGACGAAGCAGAGAACAAGGCAGAAAGTGAGGATAAGGAATGAAACTAATCGTTGAAAAGCAAGGCGAGATCGTCAAAGCAATCAAAGCCGAATACACTCCGGCAGAAGCACTCATAATCCATCACGCTATGCGCAGGTATGTTTGTGATGAAGAAGTGAACGCAACAGACCGTGAGATTATGAAACAGATGCTTGATGTTAAGCCAATATTCAGAAATATAGGGGCAGAAAGTGAGGACGCTCTTGGCAAGATAAGGGCAGAGATAGAGGAAAAATACGGCGACTATGATATCTGCGAATGGTTTGAGAATTACGACTACGAGGAAAACGATATTTCAGAATACAGCCCGATAGGAAAAATAGCTGATATATTGCAGATTATCGACAAGTACAAAGTAGAAAGTGAGGATAGGTGATGCTTATAAAGTTATATCTTTTCTTTACTTTATTTGTTGGAATGACTACATACATATCATTAAAGGCTATTGAGTGGTTCACAAATTAAGAAAGTGAGGACTAATGGAAGATTTTTATTTTGATGAATTTATAGAACAACTAAAAGAATTTCAACGTCAACAGTTAGAAGAAAAAGAAAAAGCACTTGCAGAGATTATCACAAAATATGATTTCATAGTGGGTTCTAAAGATTTAAAAGAGACTTTGGAAACAATTTTGCCCGAAGGAGCAAATATTGCATATAGCCCATATATCGAAGACCTAACGTCTGTTTATGCAATCAAAAAGTTTGATATGATGGATTACTTTCGTTAAATGATTTACAAGCAAAAAATGAAGGATAAGGAATGATATTGGATTGCAATTATTACGAGGAGATAATATGATAGTACTTAAAATCGTATTGGGAATAATCTGGCTTGAAGGATTGGCAATTTTGATCCTGAGAGTTGTCCGAGGAGAAGGAGAGATTAATATATGAGTAATTCCGAACTATCAGCGTTCATTGATGAATGGGTTACGTCAAAAAGAAACAGAGAGATATTAAAAGAACGTTTGATAGATGGGATAAAGATATCCGAACTTGCAGAGAAATACGAACTATCGGACAGACAAGTGAAAAACATTATCAAGAAGTTTAAATCCATACTTCCCTAACATTGCCTTAAAGATTCACAAAAGAAGCCTACCAGGTTCATTTTAACTTGGCGGGCTTTTTATTATGCTATTGGTATGTGGAAAGAGTATAATCCAAACCCCTGCGGAAGACGTGCGGGAGACTGCACGGTCAGGGCAATAACAAAAGCATTAAATGTTGATTGGGAAAAGGCCTACGCAATGATAGTAAATGCCGGTTTTCTAATGTGTGATATGCCCTCGACCGATTCCGTGTGGGGAGCTGTCTTAAGGCAACACGGATTTGTCAGAAAGTCACTACCAAATGAATGCCCGGACTGCTATACCACAGAAGACTTCTGCAAGGATCATCCCAAAGGTATTTATGTATTAGGTTTTGGCGGACACGTCGCAACAGTTGTAGACGGTGATATATATGACGCATGGAATAGTAGCCACGAAATACCGCAATTCGTGTGGTACAAAAAGGAGAGTGAAAATGTATAATTCATACCCACAAAACTTTCAACAGCCAATGCAGATACAGGACGGGGGCTTTGTTTCTGTCAGAAACGAAATGGAAGCAAGAAGCTATCCGGTAAGAATCGGAAATAGTGTTACATTCAAGGACGAAACAGCCCCATATATATATGTCAAGACAATGGGCTTTTCACAGCTCGATACTCCGATATTTGATAAGTACAGACTTGTCAAAGAAGAGCCTACAATGCCCGACAAGCCCCACGAAACTGAAGACACATATAAATTAGCCTTTGATGAATTAAAAGGCGAAATTGAAACACTTAAGGCGGATATAAAAGCACTTCGAGAGGAGTTAGGGGATGAATAATATTCTTTCTATGTATCAGCAGTTTAGGGCGAACCCTATGCAGATGTTACAGAGCCGTTTTAACATTCCACAGGGTATCAATATCAATGATCCCAACGCAATCATTCAGCACTTGCTCAATTCGGGACAGATATCCCAGGAACAACTTAACTCAATGATGAACATGCGAAATAATCCCATGATTCAGCAGTTGATGAACAGATAACATTCATTTTTAGCATTTTTTGAGTCTTATTTGCAAAAAAAAATGCAAAAAACGGGTTTTGAATAACGAACCCGCTTATTAAGTTTACCCATTTTTAAATAAAGCAGACGTGCTTTATATAAACGGACTATGTAGCGTACGAACATGGTCTCACACCTAAATAATTACAGGAGGAAATTTTATGATGTCAGGTGAAAATTCTAACATGTATATGCCCGTTGCCCCTGCTTATGCTGCCGGAAATGGCGGTTTTGGTGGTGGTTTTGGTGGAGATTGGGGATGGATTATACTTCTTCTCCTCATAGGATGGGGCGGAAATGGTAACGGCTTCGGCGGTTATGGTGGAAACTATGATTTCCCTTGGCTTTTCAACGGTCAGCAGAACATCAACACCAACACCAACAACGGATTCCGTGACGCTATGATTAATGACGGTATCACTTCTATCCGTGACGGACTTTCCGGCATTTCAACACAGCTTTGCAACAGCTTCGCAGGTGTAGAGCAGGGTGCAAACACAAGACAGATGGCAAACATGCAGCAGGCGTTCGATCTTTCAAGACAGTTTGCAGACTGCTGCTGTGAGAATAGGCTTGCTACCGCAAACCTTAACTCTACCATCGTCAGCGAGAATTGTGCGGATCGTCAGGCCATTAACGAGGGCGTCAGAGATATTCTTGCTAATCAGACTGCAAACACTCAGAGAATACTCGACCAGATGTGTGCGGACAAGATTGACGCAAAGAATGAGAAGATCACGGAACTCCAGAATCAGCTTAACATGGCTACCCTTCGTGAGTCACAGACTGCACAGAACGCTTTCATTTCTCAGGGCTTCGCTAACGAAGTGGATCAGCTTTATAACAGGCTTTCTAACTGCCCCGTTCCTTCCACTCCCGTTTACGGCAGAACTCCCATATTCACTTGCAATCAGTCTTGTGGATGTGGTTGCGGAATGTAAGGGGGTGACACTATGGCAGAATATTTAGCCAATGCTTTGCAGAATGTCGCTCTTAATGGGCCGGTTCTGTTCACGGCTTCTATCCCTTGCACTAAAGGTTACGTCTATCACGAAGACGAGACCGGGATTTTTATTCTCCGTGGTTGCACTAATAACTGTTTTGCAAGATACCGTGTTACGTATAACGGTAACATTGCCGTTCCTGAAGGTGGTGAAGTAACTCCCCTTGCTGTCGCTATCTCGGTGAATGGTGAACCCCGTGTCACAAGTCAGGCAATATTCACTCCCCAGGCAGTGGAAGAGTTTGGCAACGTAACAAGTACCGCAATCATAACAGTCCCGAAGGGGTGCTGCTTCAGTCTGTCCGTCAGATACGTTGACGCAACTGTTGATGATACAGCAGTGACCCCGACTCCCACGATTGAGGTACAGAACTCAAATCTTGTAATCGACAGAATAGCGTAAGAAAGGAGAAGTTATGCACGAACTTTATGAGCTTAAAGAAAAGCTGATGAAAGAACTTGCAGAGTATAGCAAGGACGAACTTTCTACCGGTTCTCTGGAAGTGATAGACAAGCTCGCACATGCGATCAAGAATATCTGCAAAATCTGTGAAGATATGGAAGGCTCTTCCTATGAAGGCGGATCAAACTACGGAAGGCGGTCTTATGAAGGTTCACGCAGAAGCTATGATATGTCCCGTGAAGGCTCAAATCGGTCTTATGATGACTCTTATGACGGTGAAAGTAGTTACCGCAGAGGTAGAGGACGCTACGCAAGACGTGACTCAATGGGACGTTATGCGGCAGAAGGCCCCGAACTTGTTTCAGAGCTTCGCGAACTAATGCAAGATGCGCCCGAACAGTCAAAACAGGATTTTCAGAGACTTATCCAGAAAATCGAGACAATGTAAAAAATGCCCCCGGCTTAGTCGTCGGGGGTGTTTTTATGGTCGTTTCTGTATTGGTTATACATTATTGCGGTCAAGATGGTTGAATAGGCACTCAGGGCGATACAAATAATCAAAAGATAAAAACCCGCTTGCGTACTGTATTGATGATCTACTAACAAATAAATGTATAACGCCAGTGCTGCGGGTGGTAAAATCAATAAAAATTTATTGTCGTATTCAAGTTTTTTATTCTTATAAAAGATAATTATAGGGCCTACTGTAAATAATGCCAGGATTATAAGAAAATAAAATAATAATAATGCCATCTGTTAACCTTTTGCGATATCGTCTCTTATTAACTGCTTAATATACCCGGACACATTATCGACGGTGGATAACTTTTCTATGATATCCGTATCTGTATTCAGATTTAAGCGGATCGGGTACTGTTTCGTGTTGTTTTTGTTATATTTAGTGCTTGCTTTTATTCTTGCGTCGCTGCTTTTTCTTGTTGTCATTGTTTCGCCTTCCTTTGTATAATTATAGCATTATATGTTTTAGAGTCAAATTATGTCGTATTCCCTTAATTCCCTTTGCAACCCGTACTTTTTAGCGTATTTTTCTAATATGCGGATATCGTGAAGACGTTTGACGGGTCGTAGCTTCTTTCCGTTGTTCGTTTCTTGCTTCCAGGTCAGCGCGGTTTGCCTTACTGTTTCTTGCATGATCTCATAAAATGTGGCGTTTTCTCGGATATTCAGCGTTATTTCGTCGCCGGTGATGATGTTTTCTGTTTTCATGTTTAGCCCCTTTCCATGATCGGTATATCAAAAAATCCGACTGCCTTAAAAATATCGAGTGCGGCGTTTGCTTGTTCGTCGGTCAGTGTATGAGACCATAAAACCGGGAACCGTAGCGCGGCGATATCTTCCATTGTTGCTTGTGCTTTGTTGCTGTTTTCAAAATATCTGATGGTCAGGCGGTACGATCCGTGTCTCTCGGTGATGGTTTTTTCTTTTCTGCCTTCGTAATATGCTTTCATGTTTAGCCCCCTATTCTTCATATCTGATAACGACGTAGGAACCGCGGAAACCGTTAAACATTGGCCCGTTATAGCCTTTTAAAACCGGCCACCCTTGCAATTCTTCACGCTGCCGGGGGTTGTTGTTGGTTCCTATTATGAGCGACTGAAAATGATCTGCGTCTGTTATGCTGTTAGGTACGTCAAATACTGCTTTGAGTCCTGTTTTTTTGTTGTAGCCTTCTATGATGGGTTTTAATGGTGTTAACATTTTGCCTTCTTTCTGCCGGGTTTAAAGGGTTGCCCGGCGCCCTGGTTCGTTATGCTGTTAACTGGTTCTTGACGATCTCGGCCGCCCTGAGTCCGTTTGCGGTGTTCTGTCTCTGCCAACGTGTATTTTTGGGGGACCATTTAAAACCGTTGTGCTTTAATAGATCAATTATTTCTTGTTCCGGCTTTCCGTCAAACTCAAAACAGATTCGGCCCGCGTCGGCGTCTTCGTAAAGGTTCCACCCGTCGCCCGCTTCGTTTGTGTCGGGCCTTGTCTGCTGCTTTTCAAGTTCTTCAATACGTTTTAACAGTCGTGCGCGTTCCTGGCTCATGTTGCCGGATTTATAACCCATTGCGGGGCGGTTTACTGTTTCGCCGTTCCTGGTGTAGATCGTGCCGGTCATGTTTCTTTTTTCCCAGTCGGGCAACTTTGCGATCATTTCCGGGTTGTTGCGGTCTGCTTCGGTGTAGCCTTCCGGGATTCTGCACCCGTAATAACGCACTACTTTAGTAATAATTCCGGCTTTGAGTTCTGCGTCAAACTGCTTGCGGGCTTTCTCGGTTGCTTCCTTTTCTGCTTTATAATCTGCTTCAAGCCTTGCAAGTTTATTTTTTAATTTGGTGATCGCTTCCGGGTCGCTTCCGTTGATGGGGTGTTCAGCTAAGAGAATATATCTCAATTTGTATTCGGCGTCGTTGTATGAGATATAATTTGCGCTGTTTGCGTTCCATGCTGCGATTTGCTTTTCTTTTTTCCTGGTTGGAAAATTAGCGGGGCCGGCGATCATTACAGACGGACAACGGCAAGTTATTTCGTTGTCGCGGTTTATATACTCGGCGTATTTTCTCGAATAATAATTGATATAACTTTGCGCGTCGGCGATCCTTTCCGGCTCTTCTGTTATGTAGTGGCTTTTTGCGGCGTATTCTTCCGCAAGTTCTATTACCTGGTTTACGGCTGCGGTATAATCAGCGGTAGCGCTGCCGGGTTTGTAGTCTGAAAATGATATATTTTCCTTTGCGCGGCGTGCGGTCTCTTCGTTGATGGTTTCGGGGTTAAAGCTAAAAAATAAATTTGACATGGTGTTTTGTCCTTTCTGTGATGGGGGTTTTAAGTTGGTGCCGGTTTTACGGGTTGCCGGTTCCCGGTTTGTTTATGCTGCTTTGATTTCTCTTTTGATCTCTTCCGGGATTCCGGCCGGGATTCTTTCAAGTGTCAGCCGGTCCAGGTCGGCCCGGTAATATATCGCGGTGCGGTCGCTTGTGTAGTAGTCCATAACGTCAAGCCCGAATTGGTAGCCGTTTTCAAGTTCTTTTTTTGTGTAAAGATATGAGCCGGATTCCCTTAATATGATGTAGACCGTTTCGCGGGTTCCTGTCGCTTTCATTAGTGCGGGCCGGTCGTAGTTCTTCCAGTCTGTAAAGTAATATTTAATTGTTTTAGCTGCTGCCTTTTCTATTGCTTCGTGTAGTTCGTCGATCGTCTTATATTTTTTCATTTGTTTATGCCCTTTCTTTGTATGCTTTCCAGATTTCGCGGCGGGTGTATTTCCTTGTAAACCTTGTTATATAATTTCCGGCGTGCGGACCGATTAAAATACTTTCTATTGTTGCGTGCCGCTTTCCGTCTTCATCAAAAACGCCGTAAATATTAGCTGTGTCGCTCATGCCTACTCTTTTTATAATCATTTTCGCGGGTTCCTTTCATGCTCTCAGATCGTCAATAATATCTAATAAATAATTGATAGTGCCTTCGGGTCTTAGTGATATTTCGTTGTAAATATCTGTTATTTGTTCGCTTGCGGTTTTGTCCGGGTCTCTGTCCCACGGGTCAAGTAATAAAAAAATTCTTTCGGCGGCTTTCTGTTGGTTTTCGTTCATGGTTTTTATTTCCTTTCTTTAATGAAAATTGTATTTTTTTCTAAAATTTTCCTGTGTCGGTGAAAACTGAAAATAGTTCATTGCGTTCTGGAATTGGGTCCAGTTAATACCGTGTGCGGCTTTTAATTCTAAGTAGTTCGCGCCGGTGAGCTTTCCGCCCTGGTCAATTATTATTTTTTTGATGATCTTTTTTAATTCGTTTTGTTTCATTGTTCCGCGTTCCTTTCTTAGTTGTTATTTATTAGGTAGTCGGGCGGCTGCTTTTGGGGCTACGGCTTAAACCGGCCGCCCGTTTTTTTATGCTATTTTTTCGACTTGATCGGGGCCAAAAAAGAAACTTAATTTTTTTATATAGCGGCTGTTTGTCGTTTCGTCGCCGGCCTTGTAAAGCTTTTCGCCGTTGGGGGTGCACATTACTACGTTTAGT
>Ga0247611_10001502_pt1 | contig 41192 bp, 53 predicted proteins | sample 177DNAGHGhighgp2_FD_192422 | JGI IMG/M metagenome (GOLD analysis project Ga0247611, IMG submission 192422) | Sheep rumen microbial communities from Palmerston North, Manawatu-Wanganui, New Zealand - 1770 DNA GHGhigh gp2 | ecosystem: Host-associated > Mammals > Digestive system > Stomach > Rumen... | reverse complement strand
TCCTTGCTTGTCAGCAGATTATTTAATGGAGGTTTTAAAAATGGAATTTAATGAATTCTTTTCTCAAAATGCAAATGAAAAGAAAACATTAACCGATTTCCAAATTGAAGAAGGTTTCGGGTACTTAGGTAGTACCCCACCTTCAAGAATGGATTTCGATTATATGTTTAGAAGAGCAGACAATAACCTTTATTTAGTTTATAATAAATATTTAGCAAAGGCTTCTATTAAAGATAGTTTAGATGCAGTAAAATTAGCTTATCAAAAACTTGATAGTGATTATCAAAGAGTAGCAGGAACAAGACAAAAAATATATGATGCAGAAAACTTTTATTATATGGACTATCCAACTTATCAACAACAAAACGCTACAAATACACAAAACACGGGAAATTACACCACAGATATTCAAAATATGACTTCTGCTATACAAACTGTATCACAAGAGATTTTAGATTTAGTAAATAGAAGTTATAACAACGATATAAGCGGTTTAGATGCACTTCCTGCTAAAGAAGCACAACTTCAATCGCTTATTGACCAACTGAATAATCTTTCTCCTTCTGATGGAGATTTACCTGGTTATTTATCTAAAAATAAACAGGTAAATGTCGGTGATGTGTTTAATGTAGTTGGTGTTCCTGCTATGTATAAGGCGTTTTGTTCTTCTGCAGGGACTACTGGAAATAATAAATTAGAGATTGCGAGTGATGACATTGAAGACGGATATACATTCACCTATGGCACAGCTAGTTTTATACTTTTTGCTAGTTTCTTATCTATCCCTGTTAGCGGAAGTGTGGATATACTTGCAGGTGGGAATTTTAGAGTAAACCAAAATGGATATTTGATTAATCCTCTTACAGGAAGTGCTATGCCACACAGAAAATTAATGTTCTTTGATAAAATGCAAGAAGAAAAGGAATATGCACAATCACAATCTAATAACTATTTATATAATATAAATAAAAATTATATATTAAAAAATGGATTAGGAGTATATAAGGAAGTAAATGGATATGCAGTAGAAAAGAGAAACTTTGACAGAGTATTTAAAGGTAGTTATTCTGATTATGGTTATGAAAATATTGGATTTGCATCTGTAAACTTTAATCATACATATTATGGAAATGATTTTTCATATATGATGCCAAAACATACTCACGGTTTAGTTTTTACGACTGATAATAATACAGATGGTAATCCTCACTCACATGCTTCAGAATTTGGATTTTATTATACGACTTCTGGTCCAGCAACAATACGTCATGGAGACATTGATGATAGAGCTTTTGGCGATGGTACTACTGGGGCAACTATAAATGTTACAACAACAGGAACAGACAAAGAACATTATCATGATTTTTATGGAGATACAGATAACTCTTATGATGGCTCTTCTTCTGATTTAAAAGATATTCCATTCTTATCACCAAACGAATTTCCAGAAAGTATCGGTTTGTTTTTTGTAGTTTATGCTTAAAAGGAGGAAATTAACAATGCCAAGTATAGATTATAATAAAATATTCGCAGAAAACGCAACTAGTCAATACAATTGGACGGATAGCGACTATGTAAAAGGTTTAGAAGTTTTAGGACAAAACCCACCCATTAGACAGATTTTTGATAACCTGTTTAACAGGTTAGATAAAAAAACACAAGACCTTAATAATAGAATTAATCAATTAACGCAATTTGTAAATAATTCTGACAATTTAGTTCAGAGAGAAACTACATATCATATAGGTGATATTGTTGCTTATGCTCAATTACCGAATTACCTTGTAGCTGAATGCACAATGGAAGGAACAACGGCTCAATCATTACCAGAATTAGATATAGATATGACAAAAACGGCTCAAACCTTTACAGACGGAACGGCAACTTTTAAAACACGCTATAAGAGAATGTTAGGAACTTTCATGGAAGTTAAACTTTGGAACGGTGTTTTATATGAAGATGAACAAACAACTTTTAAACATCCTGTCATTTCTTCTGGTTTAGGTGCAGGGCTAATTCTTATGGATTGGTACTTATGCGATGGTAAAACAGGAACACCAGATACTATTGATAGAACCGTAAGAGGTCATGATGGCACTCATACTTGGGAAGTCGGTGGTACTGATACAGTTCCTATCAATGTAGCTAATCTTCCTGCTGAAAAAGTACAAATTAATGCAGAAACAACAGAAACAACAACAGGACAAACAGGTTCTAATGTACAACTTGAAACTAGCGAAGAAAATGCTATAATAAAGATAAAGACAGCTAATGGGGACAATAAACTTGACCACTCTTCAAATACAGGCGTGGCAGGTGTAGCGGTAAGTTCTGAATTATCTGACAATTCAGCAGTTGTAGTACAAGAACGCCACAAACACTCCATCACAGGGCAAATAATCTCTCCCCCACATACTCACTTTTTGCAAGGAGGAATTTCATTAGGAAGTGGAACACCTCTTCAGATAAAAAATAAGTATGTAAATATATCCTATATCATGTATATCGGATAAGATAAGGGAAGGTGAGACTAATGGAAGTTAAAAAATCTTTTTGTCTAAAAGAAAAAGAACAAAAAATTACTAAAAAATTAAAAGTAAGAGATTGCAAAAAGATTGAACTTCTTCTCGCACGACTTTTAAGATTGCAGGATATGTCTATTAAAAAATTAGACACCATTCTGGAATATTCTTAAATGTCGCACTACTCTGTCAGTTGTGTTATAATAAAGAGAGAAATTAGAGGAAAGGAGAAAAAAGAAAATGAACTCTGATGACAAATTAATAGATATTATTATGAAACAACTTGACAGATTAGAAGAAAAACAAGAAGAAGTTTACAGAAAACTGACGGCGATAGAAGAAAGAACCAAAGCAACACAAGAAGATATTGAAGAAACAAAAGATAAAGTGAAAGAATTAGAAGAAATGAAAGATGAATTTTACAAATACAAACACATTATCATCGCCGTTGGATGTGGATTGTCCTCATTAGTTTCTTTTCTCGTCAGCGTGGTTGATTTCAAGAGCTTTTTTAAATAAAAAAAGTGTGTTATAATATAGTTATGAAATAAAAGGAGGAAAAAAATAATGGCTAGTGATAACAGAATTATTGATTTAACAATCAGAACAAATACTTCAAGATTTGCTCAAAGAAGTTTTTCTTCTGTATTAGTAGCATCTGTAAGCAATCTTTTACCAGAAAATGTATTTTCTGTAAATTCAATGTTGGAAATGCCAGAAGCAACTAAAAACACAGACATTTACAAGGCAGTAGAAATGGCTTTTGAACAAGACAGACCTCTCGGTTATGTAAATGTAGGTAAAATTGTACCAGATACGACTTTACTTACTCTTGGTAGTGCTCCTTTCTCTGTAAAGGTAGATGGAGAAGCAGTAGATGGAAACGCAAAGGATGCTTTTGTCACCGCCCTTACCACTAAATTAGGTGAAGGTTTTACGGTAGCAGAAGATGAAGGTGTTGTGACTATTACTGATACAAACAGAAAAGGTTTTTACCTTTCAGATTTAGTAAATATGACCGCAACCTTTGATATTACCTCTGATTTTACCGCTGATTTAGAAAAATTGAAGGCTCAAAGCGATTTCTTTGGATTTGCATTAGCAGACCACAAAACAAACGCAAATATCATGATTTGTGCAGATTTTGCAGAAGCAAGCAAACGTCAATTCTTCGTTAGCAGAGGCGATGCTGATATTAAAGAGGTAGTGACTACTGATATTCTTTCCTTATTAAAGGCAAAAGCATATGATTATACGAACTTCATGTTTAGTGAAGATAATTATGCAGATGTTGCCTTTATGAGCCAAGGTTATTCAGTTGCCGTTGGTTCTGATAATTTCGCCAATATGACTTTGGCAGGAATTACACCTTCATTACTAACTGAAAATGAATATCAACACATTACGGCTAAAAATGGTAATACTTACGAAACTATTCATAATGTATCTCTTACTCAAAACGGTATATCCGTAAGTGGTGAACATATTGATGTAGTTCGTGATAGTTGCAATCTTTATGACGATATTCAGACCTCTTTAATGGCTTCTATTACAAATACAAAGATTAGTTTTACTAATGAAGGTATTCTTACTATTACAGAAGCATTGGCAAAAGTATTGGATGTATATGTTGAAAACGGATTTATTGCAAAAGAAGAAATAACCGCCGATGGTCAAGTAAATAGAAGCTATATAATTCAAGCCCCAAGAGCAGAAAGTATACCAACACAAGATAGAAATGCAGGAATTTTACGCAATGTAAACTTCCAAGCAAGACTAGCAGGTGCTATTAATAAGATGGTTCTCGTTGGTAGCTTATCTTATGCTAACCTCTATGATGGTAGCGTATCTGTTTCGGCTTACATTAAATAAGGAGGTAAATAAAAATGGCACAAGTATATGATGCAAGAAAAATTAAAGTATACATAGATGGCAAAGAAATTAAAGGATTTTCTCCAGACAGTAAAGTGACAATCACTCCTGCAGGAGAAGGTTCTAATAGACAGGTTGGAACTGATGGAGAAGTTGTTTTTAGTATTGATGTAGATAATACATTTGATATTCAATTATCACTTCTTCAAAGTTCTAAATCTAATGATTTCTTATCCAATATGTATAAGAATTTTAGAGAGAACGGAATTATGAAGAGAATTATGATTAAAGACCTTATGGGTTCTACCGTATTCTCTTCCCCTCAATGTTGCGTTCAAAAATATGCTGAAAGTCAATTCCAGAAACAAGCAGGTTCAAGAAATTGGACTATCATGACTGACCAAGCCGATATGAATGTCGGTGGTGCTAACCAACAGTATGATAGAGTTTCCACTCCTAGCGGTGATTTGTTCAATTTGGCAAATACAATTCTTTATTAATTCTCCTATAAATGAACTTTGTTATCAACACGAAAAAGAAGTAAGGGATTTTTCCCTTACTTCTTTTTTTATATAAAAACCTTAATTTACTTATTATGAATAGAAATAAATATTAAAAAACCATTGAAAAATAAGGGTTTTCTCAATTAAGGTTTTTATGGTTAATTTTTTACTTATAAACATATAAAAAAATCATTTTTCGTTTTTATATTTTATTTAAATTATCAGAATATTCTACTAATGAAAAATATTTTTATATAGATAATTATTAAATAAAAACCATAAAAACCTTAATTATATAAAAATATGTTGATATATAAGGCTTTTTTTAACATCTTATTATTTTTTTCAACTAAGGGTTTGTTGTTTTTTATTTTCTTGGCTTTTTATGCCGAAAAATTTTATCTCTATTGTATTTTTTGTTGTTTTTTTATAAAAAATATGATATACTTTATATATGAAGAAGAAAACAACTAAAAGTAAAAAGGAGATAATAACCATGTTATTTGTAAAAAACAAAACAAAAGCCATTCAATGCTTAGATGGAGTACTTGTTCCACCTGCTAGTGTTGCAGAATTAAAAACTTTGGCAACGAAAGCAGAACTTGTAAAAGCATACGGTAAGGATATTCTAAAAGCCCTTGAACCTATCAATGAGCAAGAAGGAAAAAAAGAAGTAAAAGAGCAAAAGAAAAAACAAGATGAAGCTGATAAAAAGCAAAAAGAAAACAATGAAGAAGATAATGACGAATTGTTTTCTTGATTAGTTGTAAAGGGCAGGAACTCCTGCCCTTTATTTATAAAAAGGAGAAATAAAAATGGATACTACAATTATTTTAAAATATGTACATTTAATAGATAAAAACAATACTTTTTCTGATGAAGATGTTATTTCTATGGCTGAATTATGTTCCGTTTACTTTAAAAATAGTTGGATGGATAAAGAAAAATATAATTTGGCATTAGCATATTTAGTATTACATGAATTAACAGTTCCTTCTTTGTTAGAACAAACAGGAGGAAGTACAGATTATTTTGTTAGTGGCGTAACTTCTAAAAAAGAAGGAGACTTACAAATCAGTTATGGTAGTAGTATTAAAAAGACACAAGAACAGGAATATTATAGTAAGACACCTTATGGATTAAAGTTTTTAGAACTAACCGCCCATCCTATGCCTATGTTTTTTGTTTCAAATTATACAGGTGATTAAAATGGATAGTGTATTTGGTGAAATAGTAGAAGAAATTAAAAAAAATATACCTAAAAAGGTAATTATTGAAGCAGGGATTATAAATGACGAAGAAAACGCTAAAAAAGCCCTCTATAATGAATTTGGAACGTATAAAATTCCTGCCCGTCCTTTCATTAGACGGGGGTTAGATAACATAGAAAAAGAATTAGACAAAAAACCAGAACAAATTGGTTCTAAAATGGTTCAAAATATAAAAAAAGCAATAAATGACAGTAATTATCCACGAAATGCAGTATCAACCGTAAAGAAAAAAGGATTTGACTTCCCTTTAATAGAAACAAGGGATATGTATAATTCTTTGACTTTTAGAGTATCAAAGGAGGATTAATGAAATGTTTTTTAATAATAGATTACAAATAAAAACAACTGGTTATTCTCAAAACGATTATGGAGAAATAGAAGATGACCAAGAAACAACGCTTACAGCCTTTATGGGGTCTATACAACCGCTAAACCAAGAAGAAAAACGACTAATGAATAAAAATGGTGAAGGAAATAGACCTTTAAATTATTGCAAATTATATACTGCCCCTCATATTAAAATAAGAACAAAAGGGGACAATGACAATTATACCGATACTGTTATTTTTGACGATAAAGAATATGAAGTTATTTCAAGAGACTTCTTTAGGGGCGGTTTAATTAACCACAACAAATATATCTTACAAGAAATAGTAAAGGAAGGAGAAGAAGAAAATGCAAGCGAACCATAAACAAACTGTTTTTAATATAATTAAAGAATTAACAAAACTGCCAAAAGAAAGCATTATTATGAATTATAGTAATAAAGCGAAACCAACAGGCGATTTTATAACCATTCACTTTGGGCAAATCTCTTCTGATGAAGGGGACGAATATTTAGATGAAGAAGGAGAGCCAATAATCTTCTTTGATGAAGAAGTTATTATTGACGCTTATACAAAAAAAGAAAAAGATTGTAAATTATTATTGCAAAGAATAAAGAAATTTATAAGATTAGAAAAAATACAAGCAATTTTAAACGAAAATAACTTAACTTATGTTGAAAGTGGTAATATTTTTGATTTATCAGAGATATTAGCCGATAAAGCGAATACAATTCAATACAGAGCACAAATTATATTAACTTTTAGATATTTTGATGATAATGATTTGTCCGAAGAGGATGAATATGATATAATTAATAGTGTGGAAGGAGAAACGAACCTTCCATTTGACAATTATCATGTAGAAAGGAAAGAAGAAAATGAGACAGATTAATCTTGATGAATTAAGAGCAATCGCAAGAAGTAGCTATGAAGATTTGGCTTATTGTGCTAGAAGCGTTGGACGTTCCATTAAATTATACCTTCACTGGACGGCAGGTTGGTATGATAATAAGTTTGATGATTATCATATTAATATTGACGAAGAAGGAAATATCTTTATTACCACAGAAGACTTATCAGAAGTTTTAGCACATACTTTTAGAAGAAACACGGGTGCTGTTGGTATAACTTTGGATTGTTGCGTTCATGCTACATCTGAAGATTTAGGAGAAAATCCACCAACAGAAGCACAACTAAAGACATTATATGAAGTTGTTGCTGTTTTAGCCGATGAATTTGACCTTTGCGAAACAGGATATGACGAAAATGGCAATTCTTACCGTTATGTAAGTAAAAACACCGTTCTAACCCACGGCGAAGCCGCAGACAACGAAGATGGTGAATATTGCCACGAACCTTATGGACCGAAGTCAACTGTTGAGCGTTGGGATTTAGAGTTCTTAGGAACGGAAGAAAGTCCCGAATATAATCCAGACGATGAAGAACATCGTGGTGGTACTATTATTAGAAACCACGCAACAGAATTGTTAAATTAATAATATCCTATATATAAAAAAGAAAGATGGAGGGTTTAATCATGTTTGTTGTAATGGAAGATTTAGAAAAAGAAGCAAGCAGGGTTTGTGAATGCTACCATTTGCCAATATCTGTATTTTTAGCCGATTGTTTTATTAATAAAAAATTGCAAAAGGAAATGGATAAAGCAAAAGATTTGCAGAAATTCGTTTGTGATACTTATTGTGATGATTTAGTACATAATCACCGTGATATTTACGAAGATTATTATATTTCCCATAATTATTTGAACTTTTTGCAATCTTATGCTAAAGTAAAAGGTGAGGATTCCGTTTCTTTAGCGAATAAGGTGTCAGAATACAACTTAAGACAATATGATGTTGCTTAAAAAAGGATAAGGTGATTAAAATGTCAAAGTTTACAGAAATCAGAGATAATATTGAAAAAGAATTTAAAAAAATGGATATTACAGAAGAAGTTAAAAGAAAAGTCAATTTGACACTTTTAGAAGAAGTACTTCCTGCGGTTGATAATATTGCAACTGCTTTTAATGAAAAACTTAAAGAGCAATCGGCTACGGAAAAAGGTTGGAATAAAATCCGTGATGCATTCGTCCTTCCTCTTTCCATAGAAGCACTTTTATGGTTTATTCATTTAGTACTTGAAAAAACGGCTAAAGAGACAGAAACACAGCAATAATAAAAAAGGAGGAAGGGTGGAAAGCCCTTCCTTTCTGTTAGGAGGAAAAGAAGATGAATAAGATATTAATAAGTTTTTTTAGTGTAATACTGCCAAAGATTATGAAATTTTTAAATAATCACGCAGAAGAAATGTTAGATGATATTCTAAACAAGTTTTATAAGAACTTTAAAGATATTGTTAATGATGATACTCCAAAAGCCCCTAAAATTGAAGATAAACCCCTAAATGAGCAGGAAATCATACAAAAGTATCTAAAAGAGCAGGAAGAAGCAAAAGAGCGTGAAATTGTTGATAAATACCTCAAAAGACAGGCTATTTTAAAAGAAAAACAGGATAAAATAAAGATAAAAATAAAAGAATTTACTAATAATCCAGATATTGATAATTTTGACAAAAGATGGGAAGAGTTAAAAAATAATGTTGACTATCTGTTAAAAGAATGATATTATAATTATAAGAACATTTTGTTTATCTCCATTCTTTCTTTTTTATCATTCTCCAAAGGGAAAAGCAATTTTCCCTTCTTTTTTATTTGACTTATTTTTTTATATCTGATACAATAGAGATAATAAAGGAGGATATATAAAATGAAGATAAAAATAATAAAAAGATATGCAGACAAAATAGCCCAAAAGAACGGATTTAATGATTTTACTGATATAATGAATTATATAAATGATACGAAATTAAAAAAATATGATAATCTAAACTTATCCAGAAGAGATTTTATAAAATTTATAATGTTTTGTCATCTAAAAGACGCTGATTTAATAAAACTAGAAACGGAGATAAGATAAAATGGAATTAAGAAAATATCAAAATGATTTAATTAATAATGTTTTTATTGATTGTAAAAAAGGATTAAGAAATATTTGTGTTGTTCTGCCTTGTGGTGGTGGTAAAACCGTTGTAATGTCTGAAATTATTAAAAGAGCGAATAAAAAAGGGAATAAAGTGCTCTTTCTTGTCCATAGACGGGAATTAATCAAACAAGCAAAAGATACATTTGAAGCAGTTGGAATATCAATGCAAGTTATAGAAGGTAAAAGAGAGATTGACGATGAAAGTATGTCTATTTTGGCAACAGTACAAACGATGTGCAATAGAATAAAGAAAAATCCAGAATTATCTGACAACTTTAAAATGATTATGATTGACGAATGCCATCATATTCAATCTTCTTCTTATAGACAGATTATTGATAATTGCAAAAATAGCTTTATCTTTGGCTTTACAGCTACACCTGCTAGATTAGACGGAAAATCGCTAGGAGATATATTCCAAAAGTTAGAAATTGGCGTTTCAGTAAAAGAATTGATAAAAATGGGCTTTTTAACTCCTTTTGATTATTATTTACCACCACAGAAGTTCGATGAAAAGGAATTAACTGTTAAGTTTGCAGACTTTGCCAAAGACGATATGGAATTAGTACTTGATAAACAATATATAATTAAGGATATAGTTGAGAAATATAATCAATTAGCAAAAGATAAAAAAACAATAATCTATGCCGTTTCAATTAAACACGCAAATAATATTCAAAAGGAATTTAAAGAAGCAGGTATTAATTCAGCGGTAATAACTGCAAACACACCAGAATTAGTAAGAGAAGCACTTATTAAGTCTTTTAAGGCAGGTTATACAAAGATATTGATTAATGTTGACCTGTTTTCAGAAGGTTTTGATGTTCCGTCTTGTGAATGTGTTATGTTATGCCGTCCTACTATGAGTTTGACACTATTTATACAACAATCGATGCGTTCTATGAGAATTGATAAGGATAATCCTTCTAAAAGAGCCATAATTATTGACTTAGTTGGTAATGCTTACCGTTTTGGTCTTCCAGATAATGAATTTGAGTGGTCTTTGACGGAAAACATAAAAAAGAAAAAGAGAAAATCAGAAGAAAACACAGTTAAAATAAGAACCTGCAAACATTGCTATGCCGTTTTTGAAATATCTAAAAATAAATGTCCTATCTGTGGAGCAGATTATACTGCAGAAAATAAAAAACGAGAAATAGAAAAGGTTGAAGCAGAACTAAAAAAAGTAGAAGAAATAAAAATTAAAAATGATAAAATAGCAGATAAAAAGAAAATTCATTGTTATAATGACCTTGTGTGGTATGCCAACAAATACCACTATAAACAGGGATGGGTATATTACCAAGCAAAATTAAGAAGATATATATAAAAAATAACCACCTTATTATAGGTGGTTATTTTTGTTTTAGAAGAATACTTGTTTTACTTCGTCCCATATTGACGGTATTCCTGCTAATATGGATTTTTTAACATTAATGTCTTCTTGTTCGGATTGTGACTTGTTTTGTTCGCTTTCCTGTTGTAGTGCTTTAATTTGTGCTTCACTTGCTTGTAATTGCCCTTTATTAGTCGTTTCAGCGTCTTTTGTACCATCATCCCCACCTGTCACTATATTCTTTAAGTATTCGTAATTTTTGGGCATATTTACCAAAGAAGTTGAAACAATGATTACTTGTTTGAAATTTAGTGTTATTTCCGTCATTAAGTGCTTATTTGCCCTTTTTACGGAAAAACTTGTTAATATCATATTATTATAAATATAATCTGAGGTTTGAACTTTAATTAAAACACGGCTATCAATAAGACGGTTATAAATGCTTTGCCAATATGAGAAAACATTTGAGTTTTGACCGCCTTTTTCATTAGCAGTAGATATTATTTGTGTTATTTGAACCGTAATAGGTTTATTAATAACACTATCAGCTATAACATAGCCTGTTTCCACAGTATTTTCAGAAATATCAGCAGAATAATTAATTTCCCTTGATGTTGTAGCCGTTAGTGTTATTTTTTCTCCTTTTTCGGTAAAAAGGAGGGTTTTTTGTCCTATATATCTATTATTCATTTTACTTATCCTCCTTTTAATAATATTCAGCCAAATTTAATTCAGAATATCTATTTTCAGTCATATCAGCCATATCTTTGGACGCTTGTTTGTAGTTTTCTGCCGTCTTATCATCAATGTTTCCATTAAACACTTGATTAACATTAAATGTAAGTCCACCACTAGCACCACGCATACTTTCGGGTAAGAATGAGTTAAATCTTCCCAATAAAGAGCTATCTGGTACAGCATTTTGATTTTTACCGCTAATATAATCCATTTTAGGCTCAATTCCAAAGAACTCTTTGACTTTTGCAATAATATCTTCTAATTGACGAATAACTTTACCAAAGATAGTATCAGCCGTAGGGTCTGAAAGAGCCGTCCAAATATCTTGAATTATAAGCATAGCACCTATAATGGCAACTACTATTGCAGTTATTACAATGAATTTTTTAGAAAGAACCGTTGCATTTTTAGATATTTCTGATAAAATACCAGAAAAAGTAGTTGCTCCTTCTTTTAAAGTGGATATACTGCTAATAACTTTTGAAATGGCATATAAAACTATTCCTTTTGAAGCAATTCCCGTTATTCCACCTAGAAGGTCATAAACTTTACCTAAAAGATTAAATGCGTGTTCTAACTTATCAGCGTATTTGTCTACATCTAAATTTTCAAAGAAATTACCAACATCTTTTATTACTTTATTAAATAAACCTTCTTTTGTAAATATCTTGTCGGTAATCTTCATTAATCCTTTTGCAATCTTAGAAAAGGCTTCTGAATTATCGGCAACGGCTTTTTTAAACTTATTATCAAAATATGTTATAGCTTGTTCTGGTCTTATTTTATTTGACTTGATAAACTTTTCTCTTTCTTTTTCGGACATCTTTATTAAAGCGTCACCAATTTGTTTACCTGTGATTTTACCTTCTGCTATAACCTTTTTTAAGTCTCCTAGCCCGTTTTTAAGACCTAAACCTTCTGCTATTAAGTTTGCGAGTTCTGGAGCATCTTCTTCCAAAAATTTAATATCTTGCCACAAAGCCTTGTTTTTTCCCTTTGCGATTGTTTGAGTTAGCTGAATGATAGCTCCTTGCTGTTGTTGTGCTCCTACTGCTCCAATTGAAAAGGCATCAAAGACGGTTTGTGTCATTTTTGAAATATCTCCACCATTATAGCCGAGATATTTAGCATTTTGACCTATTTTTGTAAATAAGTCAGAAACATCATTTACATTCGCATAACTAGTATTAGCTATTTTATAAATATCATTTTCAAAAGCCTTTTGAGAAGTCTTATCATTAGTAAGAGTTCCCATTTGTGACTGAATGCGTAATGTTTTGTTTGAAGCGTCAATAATCTTTCTTGCACCAGTTTCAATAAGATTAACAAACTGATAACCAACAGTCATTAATGCTCCACGCATAATTTCCCCTGTCATTGAAATCCGTTTTGCTTGTTCTGCCTGTTTTCTGTTTTGTTCTAACATTCGTTCTTTTGCTAATCTAGTTCTTTCTTGCTCTTGTTCTCTTATTGCTGATAATTCTTGTCTTTTTCTTTCATTAATAGCTCTATTTATTAATTTTCCTTGATTAAAGCCAACATCGCCATATTTGTTGATAAAAAGGCTTCTCCCGTCATCTAATGTTACTTTGCCTGTTGTTCTGTTTAATTCTTGTATTTTCTTTAATTCTTGTTGAACTCTTTTTAAATTAGTCAAAGCAACATTGGCATTGGTTAAATTAATACCTAATTTGACCTCTTCTTCGAGCTTTTTCTTTTTATTTTCTATTTCATCGAATTTCTTTTTAACTTCATTAAAAGAAGCGTCATCTCTTTTTAAAACAACTTTAACAATTGCATCTTTTAAAGTCATAACTAAAACCTCCTTTATATCATACCTATATTATAACATAAAAAAAGAAGGAGGTCATTCTTCCTTCTTTTTGTTTCTTTCTATTGCTTCTTCTTCTAAATCATGTACTAATGATAAATAATCATTCATTTCCAATATGTCTTCATAGTCGATTTTACCTTCTTTAATATCAACATAAGAACACATACCGCCTTTAATTACTTTCATAGCGAGCATTTCAATATTCTGATTAATAATAAATCTGTCATCTAGTTGTTTCATTACTTCTGAATCATATTCTTTATTGTTTCTTTGTTGTCTTCGGAGAAAACGCTCACTATTCTCATAAAAAAATAATTAAAATTGAATTTGATTGCTTCTAAAATAAGCACCCAAAGCAGAGAAGGGTCTTCTTCAAAAACATCATCCAATACATCTTCTCCATAATTGACATAAGAACCATCACGAAGCTGTACTTGTATAAAATCACCGTCTAAAACAATATCACAAATCTTTTCGAGCATTTCTGGATTAATTCTTGCCAATTTATCAAATTCATCGAAGAAGTCTGGATTATTTTTATCCAAAACCTGTTTTGGTTGGTCATCAGAAGAATTAAAGAAGCTAATACCTACTTTTGATAAAATAGAACCTGCAATCGGACTAATCACTTGAATTAATCTTGTTAGCCGTCTGTTTGCTTCAAACACAGGAAAGCGTCTGAATTTAAAGTTTGTTTTTCCAATTTTTACTGTTTTCTCTTTCATTTTCTTATATCTCCTTTATTTTTCTTTATATTAATATTATACCATTATTTTTTATTAATAGGTATCTTTTTGATTAAAATTCTTGTATAAATTATTTTCCCATTAATCAAAGCATCTTTACAAGTTCCTTTTTTCCAATATCCTCCATCCATATTTAAATCGTTATGCCTACTTAGCCCAACAATTTCAAATTGATTAGGATTATATTTCCCTAAAAATGAAATTGGAACTCCCATAACACCATCATAATTAGAAGGTATTTCTGCTGTTTTATTAACGTTGATTGCATTAAAATTGTCGTAAGTAGGATATTCTTCTGGAGTATATACTTTTCGAAGGACTAATTTTTCGTGACGTTTTGTAATATTACAATTTGTAAACCAACATGTTCCTCCTACTCCAATATATTTTTTACCTTCTGAAGTATAGCCACAAACACTACCTTTTAATGGATAATCGTCTGGAACAATAAATTCCATTGGTTTTCCGTTGAATTTGTAACCAACCCAAACTTTATTATTCATTATTAAAGGGAAAAATTCTTTATATTTAATTGCATTTATGTTTCCAATAATTAAAAATTTTTTCTCATATTTCATTAATTGAGTTACATATTCACGAAACAATGAGAATGGAGGATTCGTAACAACAATATCCGATTCTTTTAAAATGGAAACACATTCTTTATTTCTAAAATCACCATTGCCTTGAAGTGGTGATTTTTCTCCAACATCAATATTATTATCATCTCCACCTTCATAAACCATCTTATAAGTAGGAAGATTTTCTTCATAATAAGTAGAAATAAGACGTTTTAGACCAAGATTACTAAAATTCTTATGAAAATAAATCCAAAAAGAACTCCATACAGGATTGTCACAATTACAGTAAACTACTTTTCTATTAAAATGTTCCCTGTAATACATTAACTCTTTTGATACATCGGACAATTGAGTATAAAATTCATCATTTTTAGTTTTTTTTGCATTTGTAAGGCTTTTATTGCTCATAATTATCAACCTCTTTAAAAAATTCAGTTCCTTCTTCAACACCGTGAGAAACTATTCCCCTAGCAGACTTTTGATTTGTCAGAAAATTAATAAAATTAATTTGTTCTTCTGAAAGTTTACCGTCTTCTGTTTTTACTTCTAAAAACATAAATTCGCAAAACTCTTTTCCGACATCTTCTTGTTTTATTTTTCGTTTATTTAAAACAAAGACATCAGGAAACCCTTTTGGAACTCCCGTCCTAAAAGGTCGTGGATTTTTTAAGGTCATTGTGCCATCCCTGTTTTTAGACGGGAAACCAGTCCAACCAGTACCTACATTTATTCTAAAAGGTGTCAAATTAGGATTTTTAGAAATATTAATCAATAAAGTGTTTTGAATATCATGTTCATTCATTTTAACATTCCTCCTAAAAGGAGAAGGGGATTTTCTCCCCTTCAATACATATTACCAAGGACGTTCTTCTTCATCTGGAAAGAGGTCATTAACTGTTGTTTTTTGTGCTTCTTCTTGCATATTAAAGAATACTTCCTGTTGTGGTGCTTGTGGCTGTGGCTGTGGTTGTGGCTGTGGTTGTTCTCTAACTACATTATGTTTTTCGTCAATTTTTCTGTTAATTTCAGCGATTTCTTCTGAATTATCTTCAACGCCCAAGTCAGCTTCTTGAATATCTTCTGATTTCTTTGTATAGATTACAAATACACCAGAGATATTGGTATTTCTGAACTTACGAGGGATTTTGTAAGAACCGTTTTGTTGTTTAACTAATTTTTCTTTGTTTAAGTTTTTGAGCATTTTCAGAATACTTTCATCTTTGCTATCCGTATAGGCTTTAAGAGCGTTATAGATAAGATAATAAGTAGTATCACCAGAAAATTCGTTATATGTCTTATAGCCGTAGATTTTTGAATTACTAGCGATATTAACTGCATGAGCGTCTTTAATAAAGTTATCATATTCTGCACAAAAATCATTAATTAAGTTTTTGCTCTTCGTTACTTCATCAGTTTTGTCTTTGTCCATTAAGAATTTACTTGTTTCTTTGACGAATTTTAACATATGTTGATTAGCGAGTTGTTCATCATCGCAGAAGATAGTTCTTCTCAATAAATAATCAACTATGGCAAGAATTGTTAGATTTTGTACTTGTCTTTCAGATTTTTCGTTTCCTGCAACTTGTTCCAGAATTTCACCTTGAAGATAGAAGTTCTTTTCAATTAAATCAATATTTTCAGCTTTGATTAAATCTAATGCTTTCTTTAAAAATTCAACACCTAAACCTCCATAACTTAATGAAATAACTCTGTAAATTTCTTTTGCTTCGTTTGAGTTAAAAATTTGATTTTCAACAGGAATTTCCAAAATTCTGTTTTGAGCACCACTTTTAGCTTCATCACCAAGTATTTTTTCTTCTCCTGTTGCCATAATTGAAAGGTGGAACTTTTGAACTTTTCTCAAACCATTATTAATATCTTGGTTTTTTTGACCTCTTACTCTACCAATACCATTAACTGCAGAATAAATAAATTGAGTTAATGCTCTTTCTTGAAACTTTCTATCTCCTGTTAGAGATTGTCTTTCGTCAATTAGAAGCGTTGTTCCGCTATATAGACCAAGAGTATTATCTAAACCAATAGAAGTAGAGTTGAAAGTCACGGCATTTGTTTCTGCATTATACCAAGCGGATTGAGCAAACTTCATTATAGCCGTTTTTGCATTAGAAGAATTACCATAGAAATATAAGAGAATATTTGGACAACCCATCAATTGTAAGAAAGGACCACTAAGAGCAGTCACGCAAGCAAGTTGTGTATATACATTTTTATCAAAAACTTTTAAAAAAGTATTTCTATAAATGTTTGTGTTTTTAGCTTGCATAAATTTTTCTTTTACTTCTTCTGAATAGAGGTAATTATATTTGTCTTTTAATTCACCAATAACTACTTGTTTATCTTCTGGAGTTGGATATGCGAAGAATTTTTCATTATTCTTCCAACCAATGCTATTAAAAACAAGGTAATTATCTTCTATTTTATTACAATTGCAATCTTTTAACAGTCTAATGTATTCTGTCATATCTCTTGCCGTCTTGCTATCAACAGATACACCCATTCTACCAAAGGCTTTTAAAATCCCTACTGTGTTGTTTAATTCCTCCGAATTAAAACGCTCTTTTCTCAATGCTCCACGAACATAAAAGATTAAAACAGTTTTTTCATTATGAGTATCATAATCTTCTTCAACTCTATCAATAAAGATTGGAGTACCAGACAAATTATTAATCTTTTTAACTTTTAAATTACCTTCTTCATCATCTTCAACTTCTATCTTTTTAATACCTTGTTCTGTGACATAGAAGAAGTCTGGAATGTTATTTGTTATATTTAATTTTTCCATTAATTCTGTTTGTTGTTGTTCGTAGTTTTCCATTAGATTATTAAATTTAACTTGTTTTTTAGCTTTTTTATTTTCTTTTGCTCTTTCAGCAACTTGTTTTTCTGAACCTTGCAGTGGCATATTAACTACTTTTTCTTTAACTTGTTCTGCTATATTAGCCGTATTTACTATATTAGACATTTTGTTTTCCTCCATTTTTATCTATTCAAAGCATATTTTCTATACATTTCCATGAAATTAGCTTTACAATTCCATTCATGCCATTGATTAATTATTTTATTATGTGTTATACTATAACAGTCACAACCATCATATTTCCCTTTATGTCTGACCGTTACAATAATTGTTTCTCCATCTTTTACTTTTTCAGCGATTGCTTCAAGTTTTTGTTCTCTCGTCACTTTAATCGCTCCTTTCTTTGTTTATATCTCTATTGTATCATATTTTTTTAGAAAATCAAGTTTAAAAACAAGATTTTCTAATTTTTTTATTTTTTTTTGTTATTATAATTATCTTCATCTTTATTAAGATAACCATTTTCAATTAATATATGTTTTACTATTGATAAAAAGGTTTTTGTGTTTATTTTCTTACCATTTTCAAGGCAAATCAGCTTATAATGCAAATATCCTGCGTTTTCATATAAGGAAAAGGAGCATAAGTATTCATTCCCGTTATTTTTAAATGAAAAACTTTGAACTTCGTCTTTTTCTATTAGTTGTTGTTTTTTTTCTTTACTAATAGTACTTTTGAACTTTAAGTGACCTTTTGTATAATCACCACTTTTTGATTGATAATATTTTTTATAATTTTCATATAATTTAATTAGCTTATCCATTTTTCTTTTCTCCTATGCTATCTATGAAATCGTATAAAATCATAGTATTAAAGTCTTTATACCTTTTAGCCGTTTCCATTGATTTAAACTGTTTTGAAAAATTAAATACTTTTGAAATAAAGTCTACAAGTTTCTTTTCATCATAACTTTTTCTATGTATTGCCACTTTAAATAATTCTATTGTTTGAATTGCTATTTCATTATAATATTTCTTTTCTTTTAGTTTTTCGTCAAAAATATCATAGAATAAGTTTAATGCGTCTATATATTCTAATTTATCTTGCTCTGTTATTACATTTTGTGAAGTTTCAATAACTGTTTTCGCATATCTTACTTTTACTTTATCTTCAAAACCGTCTAAAAGGGCTTTTGCATAAAGTATTTGTTTCTCTGTACCTTCCATTTTATTTATCCTCCCGAACTTTCTTTTCATTGACTTTGAATTTATTTTTAATAAATATTTTAAAAAGTGCTTCGTGCTCTGCATCTAATCTAATTCCTGCTTCTGAATTACTGGTATTAAAATTAAATTTACCAGTACCATCGTCAAAACTAATTCCTTTCCAAAATATTTTTTCATATCTTACATTTGCTACCGTATAAAGACTATAAGCGTTATCATTATAAAAATAAAGTGTTATTAAGTATAATTTGTCATCGTCATTTTGTTTTTTATTAATAAAGCGTCTAAAATCCACTCTAATCGCTTCTACATTTCCCATTTCAGAGAAATTCTTTAAATATGCGTTATAATATTCTTTAAATAAATCTTTTTTAGCTTTTGTAATTTTTATTGTTTTCTGTTTTGGTAGTCTTACTGCCCTATAATCATGTGAAATACTTTTTAATAAAGTATTAACCTCTTGTTGCGTCATCATCTTATTTATCCTCCATCATTTCGCTTGGAATGTAAAACTTTGCACCTTCTTTTGGAACAAAGGTATATTTAGTTATTCCGATTGAATTTGTTTCTTTTTTGTATTTGTAAATCTGATAGAAGTTATCTTCGTTTACTTTGTCTAATTTAATGCAATTAAATTCATAATCGCCTTTTTTAGTTGCAAGGTTATCAGATACCTTTAAAACTTCTTCTGTATTACCATCTTTTGTTAATTCGATTTCAACGATTTCAATTACTTCGCTGTATTCAGCAGGTAAAATATATTTAAACATTTTAATCACCTTTTATCCTTTCTTTTTATATCTCTATTGTATCATGTTTAAAAATAAAATCAAGTTTTAAATAAAACTTTTTTCTATATTGTATCATTTTTTTATTTTTAAAAGATAAAGTTTAGAAACAATGCGTAAATTACTTTTTCAAGTTGTCCCAAATCTTCCACGATAAGGTGATTTCGCTTCTTGCTTTATCTTTAATTTAATTATATCACAACTTTTTCTGATATGCAAATAATATCATCATAAATTATATCTTTTTTTAAAAAATATTTTTCATAATTTAAAAAGATTGACATTTTACTTTTTAAGAAGTCTATTTTTTGTTTTGTTCCGTCTTCGTCACCGAATGCGTCAATAACAGGAGTTATTTCAACAGGTAAATCTATTAATTCTTTTAAATTGCCGTTAAAACTATTCATTGCTTTTTTAAAGTTATCTAATTGAACTAAATTGTAATCAAAAGATAATAAAATATTTTTAATATCTTTTTCTTGTTGTATCATATCCTCTTCATTTTTCATTAAAAGAGGAATATTTGTTTTTATTAAATAATTTTTACTATTATTTAAATAAGGATAAATAATATCCTTATTTAAATAATCTATAAAATCTTTAAAATCTAGCGATATATCACTATTATATAATAGTGATATATCATCTAAATCTTTTAAGTTAATTTCTTGTTTTAAATCAAATTTAATAAGTACCATAATTATATCCTCCAAATTCTTGCATAATAACTTCACCAATACGGTCTATTTGAACCCTTATAATGCAACCAACACTAAAATCATTTTTTAGTTCGCCAACCGTTTTAAATACTTTTGCAGTTCTATTATAAAAATCTTTAAAGTAAGGTGCTTGTTGTTTAGGAATATAACCTATTTTATGATTATGATAATAACAAGCTATCGCATTATTATCATATTGGTTGTCTGTTTCATCAACCAAGTCAATTACATCCCCTTCTTTTAATTGGGATATAATTTGTTGTGCTCCATTTAAAAAAGTAGAACCAACAATTTTTGAAGGATATTTTTGAGTTTCTAACATATTATTAAATTCATCCATTTCAAGTTCTGAAAAGTGATGGTTTGTTTTTTCTGCTAAAATAGCTTTTAATTCATTTTGAGTATACATGATGTTTATCTCCTTTTTTTTATATCTGTTTTATTCTTATAGATATTAGATATTGAATGACCGCCGACCTTTTTATGTCATTTCTTAGCCCGTCCTTTTCTTTATCTATCTCTATTGTATCAGTTTAAAAATAAAAGTCAAGTTTTATTTTTAAAATCCACATAAATTATTTTGTTTTGTTGATTGATGGGGTATCTTTTCTTTTTGTGTGTCTCTTTGAACTTATTAAAGTTGTTTAGAGTAATAATGTTCTTTTTCATTTTGTTTCTCCTGCTTTTAATCAATATAATGAGTATTAGTTATATAATGGAAGTAAAATCCGTCATAATAAAGAGTAAACTCTATCATAAAGATATTAATTAGAACTTCCAATAAGTTTTCATAAGCAGGATTTGAAAAGTTGTATTCTAATAATTCTATTTTTACAGATTGTTTAAAGTATTCTATTGCTATTTCTTCAAAGTGCTCTTTATCATTCACTTTTATATAAGAGAAGAATGGCAAATAATTATCTCCAATATCTGTAATTATGTTTTTTATAATATTATCTCTATTAAGATATATTTCTTTTAGTTTTTCGTTTTTATTTAACTCATTAATAAACTTTTCTTTTTGTTCTTCATCTTGGAAGTAAATTTCTACCCTATTCATTTTAATCACCATTTACCTTTCTTTTTTTTTAATTGATACGGCTAATACAAAGAAAGTTCGCAAACATTTTCTGAGTTGCTTCGTTGTTCCCCGTTCTTTATATCTCTATTGTATCAGTTTTTATAAAAAAGTCAAGTTTTAATTTAAAACTTTTAAAAAATTTTTAAGATATTGAATGACCGCCGATTTCCATCCGTCCTTTTCTTTATCTTTATATTAATTATATCAGATAAAAATAAAAAAGCAAGTTTTAAACTCGCTTTTTTAAAAAATATTTTTTATTTTTTTATTATTTTTGTTTTTTGAGTTTTTCTATCAAATATAAAAATTGCTTTTCTTTTGTTTTTATCTTCACCAACAAAATAGTCAATTGTTATTTTCTTTATTCTATCTTTCATTTTTGTTCTCCTCTTTATAAATATATTTTATCTAAATATTTTATTTTTTCTTCTTTTACAGGAAAAATTAAACCAGTTGCTTCATTATAAGCATAAGTGGTTCGTTTTTCTTCAACTAATGTACATGCCCCATTTGTTTTTACTAATAATTCTAGTGTATCTTCTTTCGTATCTTCTTGTTCTTTATTTTGTTCTACTTCTTGTTTTGTTTTTTGTCCATCAAATTGTTTTACATCTGTAAAAGTAATTCCCATAGTGTTATCAAATTTTTTCCCGTTGTAAGTCAATCTTTTGATACTTTCCATTTTTGTTTTCTCCTTTTTCAAAAAACATTAACCTTTCTACATCTATATTGTAGCAGGAAAAAGGTAATTTGTATATATTATTTTAAAAATATTTTCCCAATTAAGGTTTTCATCCTCCTATAGGAGGAAATCACCTCATTCATAAAATAACCAAGAACGTATTTAATATAATATTTTTTAGTACCTATTATTAGTACTAGGTACTAATTTTAAAAAATCAGCTAAAACCAAAAACATAAAAAAACAACAAAACCTTAGTTGAAAAAATAATAAGATGTTAAAAAAAGCTATATATATCAACATATTTTTATATAATTAAGGTTTTTATGGTTTTTATTTAATAATTATCTATATAAAAATATTTTTCTCTAGCAGAATATTCTGATAATTTAAATAAAATATAAAAACAAAAAATGATTTTTTTATATATTTATAAGTAAAAAATTAACCATAAAAACCTTAATTGAGAAAAACCCTTATTTTTCAATGGTTTTCTGCTATTTACTTCTATTTATAATATGTAAATTAAGGTTTTGCCTTTTAGCCGTCAAAATGTGGTATAATAAAGAAAGAGGTGATATAAGATGAAAGCACGTTCAAAAATAGATAAATTAGTAGAAATAACAAACAACGAAGCTAACAATAATGATTTATCTTTACAAAATGATTACTATATAAGAAAAATGAGTTATGTTTCATTAAATGATGATATTATAAAAAAAATATATGAGGATTTACAAAATAACAAAATAAATGCCAAAAATATCGAAGCTATGGCAACATTGCAGAAAATAAACATTGCATTACTAAATGATAGACCTTTATAAGCAGGAGGGGAGATAAATGAAAGCGAATTTGGATTTATTACAATTTATAAAAGAAAATTTAGATAAAGGCGAAACAGCAGAAGAAATTGCTTCTTTAGTCGGATGTTCTAAAAAAGAAATAGAAGACTTGCAGAAAAAATATGATATATATATAAATGAAGATAAAAGTAAAGACGATATGAAAGAAATAAAAAGAAATGTAAAAGATGAAGAAAAAAAGAAAACATTGCAGTTAGTTCGTTATGTTAATGGATTAACAAAACAAGAAGCAGATTATGTAATGTCACATAAAAATGAGACCTTAGTTGAAAGTTCTGATTATGCGATGAATTTATGTGATATTTTACTTACAAGAGAACTAAATTATATGAAACAAGATTGTGAAGCAGATGATGATTTTACTTATAAAGTACATAAAACACTACAACAAACACCTGTTTACGATACAATCTTTTTAGGCAACGGTGAAGAGCATAAAGTTCAATCATTAAAAAAACAACTATTAAATAGTGCTATTGAAGAGTTCCATATATCTAAAAAAGATAAAAGGGATAAATATTTATCTTCTATATTAAAAATAATGCAAATGAAAGAGAAATTCGCTCGTTTGAGAATAGACGCTATGAAATATGTTAAAGAACTTGAAAAACAAAACCTTGACGGTGATGCAGGTTTGAAAACTATTTATGTTGTTCCAGATAACCAAAGAAATAAAAATTCTGACAATTTAGACAGCTACGAAGAATTAGAACAAGATATGACTTTCTATAATTCTTTATATGATAATAAAGAGAGTGGTGACGATGAGTAAGATTAAGGTTATTAAACCACAACCAAAACAATATTTGTTTCTGAGTTGCCCTGCTGACATAGTTGTGTACGGTGGGGCGGCAGGTGGTGGTAAAACTTATGCACTTTTAATGGATGCTATGAGATTTATCAATGATGGTTCTGCTAACTATACTATTTTTAGAAGAACAACCCCTGCTATAACTGCAAACGGTGGTTTATGGCAAACAGCTAAAAAATTATACTTTCCTTTCAATATAAGGACAAAAGGGCAACCGTTTTATGAGATAATCTTTCCTTCTGGTTATAATATCTCTTTTAGACACTTACAATATGAAGACACGGTATTTGACTACCAAGGTGCTCAATTATCAGTTATAGCGTTTGACGAATTAACACACTTCACAGAACAACAATTCTTTTATATGATGTCAAGAAACAGAAATTATAATGTTAATTCTTCTGTTAATTGTTATATAAGAGCAACTTGCAACCCAGACCCCGATTCTTGGGTGAGAAAACTCCTCGATTGGTACATTGGCGAAAATGGTTATGCCATTAAAGAAAGAAGCGGTAAAATCCGCTACTTTGCTAGGCTTGGCGAAAAGATGTATTGGGGGAATACAAAAGCAGAAGTTTTAGAACAAACAGATAAAATAACACTTACAGACGAAAAAGATAAAGTGACTGAAAAGAATATAAAAAGTTTTTGTTTTATTGCTTCTTCATTAGAAGATAACCAAGCTCTTATGCAAAGCGATACAGGATATGAAAGCAGTTTAAAAGCTCTTTCGCATATTGACTATGAAAGACTTCGTAAGGGTAATTGGAATATTAAAGCAAGCGGTGGAGAGTTTTTTAAGAATGAATATTTTAATTATACAAGAACAATAAGAATGAAAGACATCGTTATGGTATGTCGGGCATGGGACTTAGCAGGTACGGAAAAAGGAGAAAAAAAGAACAGTTCTCCCGATGCCACGGCTTCTTGTTTGATGGCAAGGCTATTAGACGGCTCTTTTGCTGTTTTAGAAGTGACAAATGACTGGTTAAGCCCTTCTAAAGTAAGGCATCTCATTTGCGAAAAAGCAAAAAGTGATTACAAAAAGTTCGGAGCAAAATACAAAATATTCTTACCACAAGACCCTGGTCAAGCAGGAAAAGCGCAAGCACAAGCATATATTAAAATGTTAAGCGGTTATAATGTATCAACTAGTACAGTCAAGGGAGATAAAATCACTCGTGCCGAGCCGTTTATGATACAGATGGAGAACAACAACGTTATTGTCTTTAAAAACGATAAATGGAACGACACTTATCAATCACAAATGGTATCCTTCCCAGAAGGTATCCACGATGACATGGTTGACGCTACAAGTGATGCTTTTAATCAGTTATCCAATAAGGAAGACGAAAACAATATGCTCCTGTTATCATTGTTAGGCGATATGTGATATAATAAGAAATATAAAGGAGGAAATAAATTATGGCTAGAAGAAAAAAGGTAGATAGCAGATTTGGTGATTTCGCTAATAATGTCACAAGAAAATTTAGGAGTAGGTCACAATATGAATTTTCAACTCCTCAAATTGGCGAATATCAATTTGCTAAAAATGGATTATATCGAAAGATTTGTTCTATTCCGTCACAAGATGCTATTAAAAACGGCTATGAGATTTGTTCTAATAATGAAAACATAATAAGTAATGAAGAAACAAGTAAAATTAATAAAGTTCTTTATGATTTTGATATTGACGCAAAAATTGCAGAAGCGGTCACTTTTAGTAGAGCAACAGGCGGTGCAGTTTTGTTTTTGAAGTTAGATGACGGCGAACCAATAGAAAACCCTTTAAACATTAATAATTTATTAAAAATATATGGAGTTAAAGTTTACAATGCTTCTGAAGTATTACCACAGACTTATTATTCTGACTATTCAGATGTAAATTTTGGAGAAGTTGAAAAATATATAATCAATGACGAAAAAACAGGAAATAGCTTTATTGTCCATTCTTCAAGATTACTAATTTTTGACGGATTAACAACAACAGGGTTAGTTCGTGCTTCAAGAAATGGTTGGGGTGGTATGGTTTTTGATAATGTCAAAGACGAATTAAGCAGATATGATAGTGCTAATAGATTAAGTATTTCTATTTTAAGCCGTCTATCACAAGGTATTTTAAAAATTGAAGGACTAAAACAAGCTGTTAATGCAGGTGAAGGGGAGAAAATGACGAAGTATTTGGAATATACTGATAGTATGAGAAGTATAATGAATACTTTGTTATTAGACGGTACAGATAACTTTGATTTGAAGAATATGACGCTTTCTGGTTATAAAGATATTATTGAACAACAAGAAGTTGCCCTTTCTGCTGTTTCTCAAATTCCGATAACCATTCTGTTTGGTCGCTCCCCTGCGGGGATGAATGCTACAGGTGATGCCGATTTAGAAACATATTACTCATTAGTTAAAAGAATACAAACAAATGATATGCAAAAGAATTTGGAAAGTTTAATAAAAATAATTACAAAATGCAAAGAATATAAAATAGAAGAAAATGATTATCATATTTCTTTTAATGAAGTAAAATTACTAAATGCAAAAGAAAAAGCAGAAATTGAAAACAAAAAAGCCGATAGTTTAGTAAAGATAGCAAATGCCGTTGAAACACTCCACGAATTAGGTGCTATTGATAATGATGAAATAGCAGAATATTTAGACACAAGAACCGATTTCCCAATTAATCACAACTATGGCGGTGGTAAGTAATGAAAACTTCAACCAGAAAATACACTTACCCTCTCAACATTGAGAGGGAATATGTGTATTTTTTAAAAAGAATAACAAAAGAATTAAGAAAAAACACTTTAAATAACCTTGACAAGATTTATGACATTGTTTTAAAATACAGAAAATTAAGACAGGATAGCGAGAATGATGAAATTGAAGAAGAAATTGATACAGATATTATTCTTCCTATTTTAGCTATTTTATCCTCTTATGTATTAAAACAAGAATTAGAAAGACTATATAATAGTGTTAGAAGTTATGTTACAAAAGATTTAGAAAAAGAAACACATAATGCCCTAAAAAAGACCGCACAAGAAACAGAAACACTAGCACGGCTAAAAGAAGCTGAATATTCATTAGAAGATTACAAAGACGAATTTATACAAGATAATGAAGAATTAATAGAAAAACTAACAAATGATTACAGAAACAAATTAAAACAAACAATCAAAAATTCTATTGATTACGGCTATCCAAAAGCTATGTTAGCTGATGAAATTAAAAAAAACTTACATTCTATTGATAATAGAGCAGAACTGATTGGTGTTGACCAAATAGGGAGGGCAACAGGGAGATTAAATCAATACTTCCAACAAAAAATGGGTTGTAACAAGTACATATGGCAAACAATGTTAGACAGTCGTGTTCGTCCTGCTCACAGAGTAAGAGAGGGAAAAATGTTTTATTGGAATAACCCTCCTTATGATGGACACCCAGGTATGGCTATTAGATGCCGTTGCAAAGCAAAGCCCGTTTTTGAAGATTAATAAAAAATGTGATATAATTTAAAGGAAGGAGGGAAAAAATATGGCAAAGTTTAAAAGATATGACACTTATTCTTTAAATGAAGCAAAAAAAGACGAAAATGGTTATTATCATGATAGTGCCATAGTTGGTCGTGTAGGTTTATTAACTTACTATAACGCTGATGGAACTAAAAGAATTGAATACCGCCCACCAAAAGAAGCATTTAGTGAGAATAGTCTGAAAACTTTAAAAGGTGTTCCCGTCACTCACAAACATCCAACTAAATTAGTAAATGAAGACAGCTATAAAGAAAGCTCCCCTGTCGGTGCTGTTTTATCAGAAGGAAGACAGGATGGAGATAATATTATTGCTGATGTTATTATTTATGATTTAGCTTCTTGTGGCAAAGACAGAGAATTATCTTGTGGTTATACTGTTGAAACGATTGAAGAAGCAGGAACAACTCCAAATGGAGAACATTACGATGCTATTCAGACTAATATAGTTTATAACCATTTAGCAGTAGTTTCCAGAGGTCGTGCAGGAAATGCTCGGTTAAATCTTGACGCTGAAGGTAATCAGTGTTATGATTTAAATAGTGAAAAACAAAAGGAGGAAAAATCAATGAAAAAGATAAACATTGATAACAAAGAGTATGAAGTAGCAGAAGAAGTTGAAAAAGAACTTTCTAAAAGACAAGCTCAATGTGATGCAAAAGATAGTGAAATTAAAGCATTAAAAGAACAAATCAAAGCTGATGAAGCAAAGTTTAAAGAAGATTTCGCTAAAGCAGTTAAAGCTCGTATTGAACTTGAAAAAACGGCTGAAAAATACAAAGTAGAAAAAGCCGATGAAATGGATGAAAAAACTATTAAAGTTGAAGTAATCAAAAAAGTATTCCCAAAGATTTCTTTAGACGGCAAAAATGACGCTTATGTTGAAGCAATGTTTGATATTGCAAAAGCACAAGAAGTAGAACACAAAGACGCTATCGCTGAAAACAACAAAAAAATGGATGAAATTAAAAAGACTGAAAAAACGGATAGCAAAGAATTAAGTTTGGAAAATATTGAAGATTTTGAATTTTAAAAAAAATGTGGTATAATATAAGTGTAAAAAATTAAAGGAGGAAAAAGCTATGGCTTGGTATGATAACGGTGAAAAAGGTATGGTCGGTCAGATTGCTAACCTTACTTTTAGACGAGTAGAAAGTTTCCCTGCAGGTGGAAGTATCAAGGCAGGTTCTTTGGTAAAACTTGATAGCACTAAATCCAAAGTATTAAAATTAAATGACGATGCTGATAAAGGTGCTATTCTTGGTGTAGCTCTGCAAGACAATAAGGAAATTTATGCAGATGGTTATACTTACCATGAAGGTGATACGGTTTCCGTATTAACCAAAGGTGATGTTTATATGGCTGTTGATGGTTCTGCTAAATATGGACAAGTATTTACAGTTGCCGATGGTACTGAAACACTCACTCTTACCGCAGTAGATGCAGGTACGACTGGAGCAGTTGAAGGACTTATGGCAGTTGAAAATGCTTCTGGTTTGGTAGCCGTAAGAGTAAAATAAGATGGAGGTAATATAAAATGGCTAATCAAAAAACTATGAGACTTATTAAACAGGCTCAAGATTGCATTTCCAGTGTAATCGCTAACGAAGTAGAAAACCGTTCTCAAAACGGTGTAAATTATAATGCTGATGATTTAAGTGCTTTTGTAGCTCACGAATTAACTTATAATCGTGCAAAGGCTCTTGAAAAAATGCAAGCTCCACTTTCCGCTTTTGGTGTTTTTGAAGTATTCACCGAAGTTCCAGAAGGTGCAGAAAGTGCAATCCAGAAGATTTATAGTGAAGTTGGTATGGCTAAAATTGTATCTAACTATGCTGACGATATTCCTCTTTCTGATGCTTATGCAGAAGAAGTAGCCGTAAAGGTTAAGACAATTGCAACCGCTTATCAATATTCCGTACAGGATATTATCAATAGTGCTTTTGCAAATGTTCGTCTAACCGAAAGAAAGGCTAGAGCCGCCTATCATTATATTGATAAGAAAATCAATGATATTGCTTGGCACGGTGACGCAGAACACAACATTACAGGTTTCCTTGATAATCCTTATGTCACTGTTTACAACGTAAAAGCAGACGGTACTGGTTCTTCCAAGAAATTGGAAGATAAAACTCCAGCTCAAATGTTCCGTGATGTAAACGAAATCATTGATAATGTGACGAATAACACAAAAGGATATATTGTACCTAATAAAGTACTGTTAGACCCTGCTCTTTACAACCTTTTAGCTGAAACGATTTTCGTAGACGGAAATGGTAACGCTAAAACTCAAACAGTTCTTGAAATGGTAAAGGCTAACCACCCAGAAATCAAAGAATTCGTAAAGGTGTTTGATTTGATAGGTAGTGGAACGATTATCGCAGGTAATTTTGACGGTGAATATGCACACCTTGAAATTCCTAAACGTGCCGCCCAAGAACCAATCCAAAGAAAGAACCTTGCATTCGAAGTTCCTGTTTGGGGCAGAGTAATTGGTGTCACCGTAAATTATCCAATGGCTTTCACAAAGGCAACTGGTCTTTGATAAAAAAGAAAAAGGAGGAAATAATTCCTCCTTTTTTGTTGTTTAAAATAGACTTATTAAACAATCTTCTTTTTTAGGTTGTTTAATCCCTTCAATTTCTTCAATCAACGCATCTAACTCCCTTGAAGCCTTTAAATATCTTTTTCTTGCCTTTAATATCTCTTTTTGAAGTTCTAATGGGTCTATTTCTTCCTTTTCGTCTTCTTTTTGGATATAGACGTTAGGAGTTAAAGTAAAACGATTGTTTTTAATTTCTTCATAACTTGCCAAATAAGATTTTTCGTTAATGTTTTTTCTTTCGTTATAAATATTTATAATGCTTTTTATATTTTCTCCCGTCATTTTGTTCTTTTTGTTTTCTCTTTCGTATTCATTAGAAGCGTCAATGAATAAAACATTTTTATCTTTTTTATTCTTTTTTAATATCATAATGGCAGTACTAATTGAAGTGTTTAAAAATAAATCGTTAGGCGTTGATATTATTGTATCTATATAATTGTTGTTGATTAAATACTCTCTAATCTTTTTCTCTGTTTTATCTCGATACAATACACCAGGATACATTATCATAGCACAAATACCGTCTTCAGCTAAAAGATGCAAGGCGTGGAAGATAAAAAACAGGTCACTATTGCTATTAGGTGGCAAAAGGTCATTATCTGGTATCCTTATATCGTCTTTAAATTGTTTTTTATTATATTTTAAAGAAAAAGGTGGATTTCCAATAATAACATCAAATCTTTCATCTAAAAAAGCAGGATTTTTCAAAGTATCACCGTTTATAATATTAAAATTATTTTTATTTTCTAATAATAGGTTCATTTTACAAAGTTCTGCCGTTATATTGTTCAATTCTTGCCCGAAATATTGTTTTGCTTCTGTATTTACTAACATATTCCCTGCTCCACAAGTCGGGTCATAAATTTTCTGAATATTTTGTTTTTCTTGTAATATTAATTCATAACATAACTTTGATAAGCAAGAAGGTGTGAAGTATTGCCCGTTTTTATCCTTTTTCATAGAAATCAAATATTGGTAAATGTCTGAAATATTTTCTGAAAATTGATAATCGTTGTTAATTAATAAGTTTTTAATGTTTGAAGGTAATGGAGTTGAAAAATCTAAATTAATTCCATAGTTTTTTAAAACTTCTTCATATTTAGCAGGATTAATCCCTTTTTTCTTACAAAAGATAGTGGCGAATATATAAGGAAGATAAGAATAGGCATCTGCCCCTGTTTCTGCTATGTCTTGAATAATTTTGTCAATCATCTTTTTTCATCCTTTCATATTTTTATAACAAGGGGAGTTTTTAGCTCCCCTTGTTATTTTTTTTATCTTGCAATTTCTTTGTAGTATATTTTATCAAAAGAGTTCCAAAGTTCTTCTAAATCTCCATCATAAGGAGGAAATAAGTTTAATTGTGCTAATGTTTTTAGTAAGTCTTTCGTTTGTTCGTGTGATTGTTTGTCTAAATCTTGGATTATTTCGTGTAGAATGTGAAGATTTTCGTCTGTCTCCCTAGTTGTTTCGTAATCTGTCGGAGAAGTTCTTTTAATTCCCTTAACCAATTCTGCAATTTTTTCTGCATTTACATATTCGTTATACATTTTGTTCACCATTTTAACCTTTCTTTTTATATCATTTTCGGCTAAGATAAGTTTTGTTCCTTATCTTTATATCTCTATTGTACCAGATAAAATAAAAAAAGCAAGTTTTAAACCTGCTTTTTTTAAAAAAATTTTTATTTTTTTTTGATTACCTTAATATCAATCTCTTCTTCTATTTTTTCTCTTTTTAGGCATTTCATCAACCTACAATAAGTTATTCTTTCTTTTATTTTTTTAGTGACGATAATTTCTCCAAATTCTTTTGCTACTTTTTCAATTTTATCTTGTTCGTCCATTTTTAATACCCCACCATTTGCAAAAATTTAGGCTTATTTGAGCGTTTTTATATAAAGGAGGTAAAATTATACCTCCTTTATATTTTTAGCTCATTTTAACCGATTTTATAAAGTGCATAGCCTTTTGTTTCTATATCTGTTATTCTTCCATCATCGTCTTTTATTAAAATCTCAATTTTTCTTCTTGTATTTTTTATATTTTTAATATTTTTTATTATACTTCTTATTCCTTTTCCTTTTGTTCTTTTTAGATTTTCTGAAACAAAATATATAATTTTATCTTTTGCTTGTTGAAAATTGTAAAACCTGCTGATATTAGAAGCTCTTTTAGTCAATATATCAAAAAATATTATTATATTTGCAGGAAACATATAAAGTTTATCACAATATGTGTCTATTGGTGCGTCACAATTTGGTAATTCGTATTCGTCAATTGTTTTATCAATATTTGCAGGTATTTTAATTTTTATTTTATATTCGATTATTCCGTTTTGTTTTTCTTCTTTAAAAGCAACATATACCGTTTCTATTATTTTTTCTTCATTATAATAATTTATTCTTATATTATATAGTAAATCATCTATATATCTTTTTAATTTCCCATTCATTTCTTCAAAAGGATTATCTGATATTATTAAAATATCATTTCCTTTTAGAAGATTTTCATTTTCCATTTCTTCTGTAAATACATATTGATTTTTAATAATTTTCTTTTCCATTTTGTCCACCATTTTTTACCTTTCTTTTTTATCTCTTTTATTTCGACTAAAGATAAGATGACCGCCAACCCATTTTTTATTTTTGGTTCGTCCTTTCTTTTTCTTTATATTTCTATTGTACCAGTTTTAGAAAAAAAGTCAAGTTTTATTTTAAAAATTTTTTATTTATTTTTTTTAGTACCTGTTATTAGTAGTAGGTACTAATTTTTAGAAATCAGCTAAAAGAAAAATAAAAAACAACAAACCCTTAGTTGAAAAAACAATAAGATGTTAAAAAAATCTATATATATCAACATATTTTTATATAATTAAGGTTTTTATGGTTTTTATTTAATAATTATCTATATAAAAATATTTTTCTCTAGCAGAATATTCTGATAATTTAAACAAAATATAAAAACGAAAAAATGATTTTTTTATATGTTTATAAGTGAAAAATTAACCATAAAAACCTTAATTGAGAAAAACACTTATTTTTCAATGGTTTTCTGTTATATACTTCTATTTATAATATGTAAATTAAGGTTTTAGTAAAAATACCTTAGATGTGGTATAATATAACTATAAGCAAAGGAGGAATGAAAAATGCTTCAAGTTGAAATAAATACAGACACAAGAACAAAACAATCTATAACTATTGATAACAATTCGTATTTTATAGAATTGGCGTGGACAGGGTTGTTTTGGAATTTATCCTTATTATATAGTGATAATACAAGAGTTGTTGCAAATGTTAAAGTTGTTCCTAATTTTCCACTTCTTTCTTTTAGTGGAAGAACAAAAATGGCAAAAATAAATAAACAGTTAGTAAGATTTCGTGGCGAAATTGTTGTGACACTTTCTGATTATAGCCGTGAATTGAAAGCAGATGATTTTATAACAGGAAGAGCAAAATTATTTATTGTAGAAGGGGATGAACTAGATGCGTTATTGGCAGAGAACAGTTAAAGTTAAAATAGGCAGAGCAGGTGGAGGTGCAGGACTTTTTCAAAATGTAGATAGTAAAGGACACACGATGTCATTTTCCGTTGAAAAAGATAGTACTAAAAAAAGTAATAAAGCTATTGTAAAACTTTATAATTTGAGCACTTCTTCATCTTCTTTTTTAGCCCTTCCAAATAATGTTATTGAGATTTATGCAGGTTTCGGAAATGATTGTCCAAGAATATTTCTCGGAACTGTTATTAGTTGCGATGATACCTATAATGGAAAAGATAAGATAACAACAATTATCGGGGCAGACGGTGGAAAAGAAATGTCAAGCACTCCAATTCTTATTAGTAAGAAGGATACAGTCACAAGCACAGAATTATTAAAGGAAGTTTCTGGTAATTTAGGCTTATCTTTTAAAATGGGAAATGGAGTGGCAGAAATTCCTTTTGTTGGTGGTTATTCTTTTGTCGGTCAAGGGCAGGATGCTCTTACAGAAATATGCGACAGTATAAATGCTATGTGGTTTATTAATAATAATGTAATAAATGTAGTGAATTATGATGGTTATTCTCAAAATTTAGGTTATGAGATAAATGCAGGTAGCGGATTAATCGGAACTCCTTCCCATGCAGTAGTAGATAAGTTCTTCAATGAAAGAAAAAAACAAAAAGAAGGAAAAACGGCAAGAAACAGTAAAAACGGTTATGGTTATAGTTTTGATACTTTATTAAATCCTTACATTAATATAAGAGACTTGGTTCATCTGTCAAGTAAAACAATTACCGATTATATGTATATAGAAAGTATAAAACACGAAGGAGCAACTAATGGAGGGGCTTTCCTGTCACACATAATGGGAATAAAAACAGGAGGTAAATAAAAATGATTTCAGATAATCAGAAAAAACAAATAGAAGACAATAGAATTAATACTATTATTGAACAAAGAGTAAAAACAACCTTACCTTGTACTATAAAAAAATACGATGCAGAAAAAAACACGGTGACGGTGAAGCCTTTTGGCGGTTTGTTAATATATGGTGAATTTGTAGAATATCCAGAAATTAACAGCATCCCCGTCATAACTTTTCAAAGTAATGGAGGCAAGGCAGGTTTAAGCCAAAGTTATAAAGAGGGCGATTTTGGGCTTGTTTTGTTTATTCAGAATGGATATAAAGAGTTTATTGATAAAATACAAGAAAACAAAGACAATACAGAGTATATAATGCCAATGTTTAGATATTCAGATGCGGTGTTTTTAGGTGGTTTATATCCAACCAAAGAAAAGAACGAAGATTTAAACGAAGAAGCAATGACGGTTTACAATGAAAATTCAAAAGTTGAAGTATTTCCAAATATAGTTAAAATAAGTCCAAGAGACGGTGAAAATAAGGTTGAAGTTGGTAAAAATTATGCACAAATAAAAATGGGAGACAATGAATATTTTATAAATGAAAATTACTCACAACTAAAAGTAAAAAATAACCGCCTTTTGATTAATGATGAACAAATAGTATTACAAGCTAAAAACGGTAAATATATTACTTTCAATGGTACACAAGCCTATATCACAACGGATGTAGGTATAAATGGCGATTTATATGTTATGGGAGATATTAAGTTATCTGGAACGGTAGATGGAGTTAATGTATCAAGTCACCAACACATTTGGAGATTGAACGGCAATAATAATTATACTTCATCTCCAGTATAAAGGAGGGTAAAAGGCTATGAATGATATAAAGTTAGGCAATGACGGTGATTTTGATTTAGACAGAGGGGATTTCCTTCTTATTGATAATGACCAAAGGATTATACAGCAGATAAAAATAAGGCTTCTTACTTGGGCGAATGAATGGTTTTTAGATAAAGATGTTGGAATTAATTATTTAGATATTTTTAATGAAAAACAAAACACAGAAGCTCTTATTGAGAATTTAATCAGAAACACCATATCAGATATTGAAAATGTTGTTAGTGTTGACAGTGTATCAGTAAAGAAGGATAATAAGAATAGAACATTAACGGTTAATTTTGATATAACCATCGGTTTTAAACAATATAGTGAAGTTATTGTTTTAAGCCTTAGATAAAGAATAGGAGGAATTAAAATGCCTTACGGATTAACAGAAACAGGTTTTTATGCAAAAGATGTTCAGACTATATATAATGAGATTTTTGACGAAATAGAAAACAGAACAGGAATAAAAGTAAATAGGAACTATGATAGTATTATTGGCTCATTAGTGCAGGTTATCGCTTCAAGAGAAGCCCAGACTTGGCAAATATTACAGGATATTTATTATCAATCATTTCCAATTTCTGCTAGTGGTGATAGTTTAAGCAAGTCAGTATCATTAGTTGGATTAAAGCCATTTGGTGCAGTAGCCTCCAGAGTTTATTGCAAATGCGGTGCAACAGGAGAAGTAAGAGTCCCAAAAGAAACGCAAGCAATTAATCCAAAAGATAGTGAAGACATATGGGAGACAGTAGAAGACCAATATATTACTACTCAAAAGGCTATTGAAGTTGATTTTAATATAACTTATGCTCCTTATGCAGAATATTTTTTAAATATTAACGGTGATGGCTATTCATTCAGAACCAATAGCGAAGAAATGACGGCAAATACAATTTTTAATACATTTGCAACTCACTTCTCTTATAATAAAAATATAAAGTTTGAGTTTTCTGACAATTTAATGAAGATAACGGCTATAAATGAAGAAGTTCCTTTTAGTGTAAGCAGTAATATTAACACTTCAAACGGTAATACTCCTAATCCTAATATGACAATGACCGCTTTATATTCTCTTTTGAGATTTGATAGAGTTGACATAACAGATAATACTTTTATTGAAACAAAAACAATAACAGAAGTAATAACAGAAGACACAAGAATAGCTTCAATAATTAATGACCTTCCTATGTTAGAAGGAGTAGTTGCAGAAACAGATACTAATTTAAGAGCAAGGTTTTTGGCTTTTAGATGCTCCCCTCGTGCTTCTGCTATGAAAGAAGCTATTAAAAACAATATTTTAAATTATGTTGATTTAGTAAAATATTGCGAGGTTTATGAAAATAGAAAAGATACAACTAACGAAGTCGGAATGCTCCCTCATTCAATTATGGTAGTAGTTGAAGGTGGAGATAATGAGAAAATTGCAGATATGATTTACCGTAATACTTGTGCAGGAATTGATTTTAATGGAAACATAACAGAAACGGTAAATGGTAATGAAATTAAGTTCATGCGTCCACATAACGAAAGGGTTTATGTTAATATCACCGTAATAAGAGATAATATGTATAATAATAATATAACTAACCAAACAATAAAGAATATCAAGGCAGATATTAAAGACTTCTTTGATAAGATAGGTTGTGCTCAAACAGTAAGTGCAAAAAAAATAGAACAGGTAGTATTACAAAACACAGAAAATTATGCGGATGATATTAATATTGAACTATCAACAGTATCATTAGATGATGCTATTGATAGTGGTAGAAAGATTTTAAGTGGTAAGATTGATACACATTATTACTTTGATAATTCTGACAATTTAGGGGTGAGATTATATGTCGTTGACGCAAGAAACACTACAAAATATGTCGTTCAATGATGTAAATAACAGAATGTTATTTCAGTTCCGTAATAAAGAAAAGATTAATGCTTTTCTTTATTCGGTCTGGAAACAAGAAGATGCTATTAAAAATGCAGTTTTATCATTGAATAACAGATATGATATAGATAATTGCCGTGGCGGTCAGTTGGATATGATAGGAAATATCATAGGACAACCAAGAGTGATACCAAACATATATAAAAGTCCTTATTTTGGATTTGAAGGAATGTTTGAAGCAAGAACTTTTGAAGATGGCAGATTTAAAAATTCAGATGATAGTGAAGGGGATGTCCTTATTTTAGACGATGAATATTATAGAAAGGTTCTAAAAGCAAGGATATTAAAAAGAAATTCACAAGCAACTATTGAAGATACCATCGAAAGTTTAAAAGCGTCTTTTAATATTGACAAAGCAGATGTTAAAAACGCAGGAAACGCCAAAGTCAATATCTATTTAACAAAAGCAATAACTCAATTTGATATTCTGCTATGCAAACAATTAGACCTTCTTATTTTAGCGAGTGGTGTGGATATTTATTCTATTTATATCGCACCAGAAGAGTTTTTCGGTTTCAATGATTTAGAAGGAGCGACAGGATTTGACCAAGCCCCTTTTTATGCAGAATATCGGTTAGAAAATAGCTATGGTATGGCAGAAGTAGACGGGGAAGAAGACCCTGCAAAGTTTTTCGGTTTTTATGGACAAACAGAAGCAGGTGGATTTGGTCTTCCATTTAATGACAATATAGTTTAATTTTAAAAGGGGATATATACACTCCCCTTTTTTGTGGTATAATATAGATATGAAAAGGAAAAACAAAAGGAGGAAATATATATGTTAACAAAAGTTTTCGCTAATAACGAGCCAGAACAAGACCGTTATCAATGGACGGAAAGTGATTATTTAAGAGGTTTAGAAATATTAGGTAAAGAAGCACCTTCCAAAGCAATGTTTAACGCTTTGTTTAGACAAGAAGATGAAAAAATTAATATTCTATCAGATAAAATTGATGAAATTGACACTTCAACGATTGAACCAGAATTAACTCAAATGAGCCAACAGATTGCAAATACACAGTCTGATATGGACACATTAACTAATCAATATCAATATTTAGAGCAAGAAGCAAACACGATTAATCAAAATATAAGTGGTTTAATAAGCGATGTCAATGCAAATACCCAAACATTAGACGGAATGAGAACTGCTATTTCTAATGCTAATGAAGATAATGAAGCTAACGCTACTAATCTAACAACGGCAGAAAATAAGGCAGATACAGCACAAGCTACCGCTAATGCAAACGCTACTACAATTGCTAATGCCCTTTCTTCTTTAGATAGTCTTATTCAACAAGCACAACAGGCTATTGCAGGGGCAAGTCAAGCAAATCCATCTGCTATTTTAAAAGTACAGAGAAACACGGCTTACAATTACGGTGATGTTTTGATTATGGACGGACTTCCTTCTTGGGCGGTTGTTGAGTATTCATATGATGATAACCAAACAACAGGATTAACGACAGGAGCAACAGCACCTTCTGTAAGTGGCATTACCGAAAGTGGTGTAAAATTAACCGATGGAAATGTAGTTTGGGTAGTAAGACATAAAAACCTTCTAAAACATAAAGGGGCAACTATGATGTTGAACGCCTTTGGTAATGGTGGTAGAATTGCTTCTCATAGCGTTCTTACAGTTGGAACTATTCCAGAAGTAGGAGATACTTTGTCCTTTATGGGTGAAACTTACACTTTTGTAGCTAATAGTTATAGTGGTTATAGTGAAACAAATAAAACACTAAATCTAGTAGCAGGAGATATAAATTCTACTACAAATAGTATTTATCAATGGATAAGAAACGCAAAACCATACGAAAGTGTATTTGACTTTGATTGGAATGATAATACTATTACAATAACAGAAAATAGAGACTATAAAGGAAATGGTTACAATCCATACATTAATTATGTAGGAAGTGGTTCAATTACTCTTGTTAATGACACTCCTTCTCAATTAAACTCACAGATTGCGTTCTTAGGCGATGGTATTTTAAGATATAACGGCGTAAAATGCAATGATTGGGCGTTAATGAACGGTAATAACGGTACAGTAAATGCAACCGCTAAATATTTTAAAATTGCAAATACAAATGAAGAAGTAGGTCAGACTTATGGCAATAACTATCATATCATTACTACTAATGAAATGCCATCACATAGTCACCACTTTTCTGGAAATACGGATGATACAAATAATGCTTCTCATAGTCATACATATTCTGTACCTGTATCAACAGGTACAAATTCAATGGCACATAATAATAATTCTACTATATCAGCAGGTGATGGTTATAGTAGTTTGAAACAATACACAACAAATAGTGCTAGTATAGGAGAACACTCTCACAGTTTTAGTGGAACAACACAAGAAACAGGAAGTGGAGCACCGATAAATATTGAACCTGCCCACGTTTGTATCCTTGCTTGTCAGCAGATTATTTAATGGAGGTTTTAAAAATGGAATTTAATGAATTCTTTTCTCAAAATGCAAATGAAAAGAAAACATTAACCGATTTCCAAATTGAAGAAGGTTTCGGGTACTTAAGTAGTACCCCACCTTCAAGAATGGATTTCGATTATATGTTTAGAAGAGCAGACAACAACCTTTATTTAGTTTATAATAAATATTTAGCAAAGGCTTCTATTAAAGATAGTTTAGACGCAGTAAAATTAGCTTATCAAAAACTTGATAATGATTATCAAAGAGTAGCAGGAACAAGACAAAAAATATATGATGCAGAAAACTTTTATTATATGGATTATCCAACTTACCAACAACAAAATACCACAAATACACAAAATACGGGAAATTACACAACTGATATTCAAAATATGACTTCTGCTATACAAACTGTATCACAAGAAATTTTAGATTTAGTAAATAGAAGTTATAACAACGATATAAGCGGTTTAGATGCTCTTCCTGCCAAAGAAGCACAACTTCAATCGCTTATTGACCAACTGAATAATCTTTCTCCTTCTGATAGTGATTTACCTGGTTATTTATCTAAAAACAAACAGGTAAATGTCGGTGATGTGTTTAATGTAGTCGGTGTTCCTGCTATGTATAAAGCATTTTGCTCTTCTGCAGGGACTACTGGTAATAATAAATTAGAGATTGCGAGTGATGACATTGAAGACGGATATACCTTCACCTATGGCACAGCTAGTTTTATACTTTTTGCTAGTTTCTTATCTATCCCTGTTAGCGGAAGTGTGGATATACTTGCAGGTGGGAATTTTAGAGTAAATCAAAATGGATATTTAATTAATCCTCTAACAGGAAGTGTTATGCAACACAGAAAATTAATGTTCTTTGATAAAATACAAGAAGAAAGTGAATATGCACAATCACAATCTAATAACTATGTCTATAATTTAAACAAAAATTACATATTAAAAAATGGGTTAGAATTATATAAACAAGTAAATAATTATCCTGTGGAACAGAAAAACTTCGATAGAGTATTTAAAGGTAGTTATTCTGATTATGGTTATGAAAATATCGGTTTCGCCTCTGTAAACTTTAATCATACCTACTATGGTAGTGGGTTTAGTTATATGATGGCAAGTCACACTCACGAAATGAGTGGACAAGCAGTATTTAATGAAGCAGATGCTCCTATTGATAAAAAAGGAAAACACCACCACTCTGTTGCTTCTTTTCAATATTACAGACAAGGATATGCCCTTAAACACGATGATGAAAGATACATAGCAGGTGGAGATAGTAGTGTTACTCCAACAAATTTAGAAATTGAGACTTCCGAAACTGCACCACTTCATTATCATCATTATTCTGGTACTACCGCAAGTGCTTTTAATAACCAAGAATCTACTATAAAGGATATTCCTTTTGTATCACCAAACGAATTTCCCGAAAGTGTTGGTTTATTCTTTGTAGTTTATGCTTAAAAGGAGGAAATTAACAATGCCAAGTATAGATTATAATAAAATATTTGCAGAAGATGCTACAAATCAATACAGTTGGACGGATAGCGACTATGTAAAAGGTTTAGAAGTTTTAGGACAAAACCCACCCATTAGACAGATTTTTGATAACCTGTTTAACAGGTTAGATAAAAAAACACAAGACCTTAATAATAG
>Ga0247611_10001501_pt1 | contig 41202 bp, 37 predicted proteins | sample 177DNAGHGhighgp2_FD_192422 | JGI IMG/M metagenome (GOLD analysis project Ga0247611, IMG submission 192422) | Sheep rumen microbial communities from Palmerston North, Manawatu-Wanganui, New Zealand - 1770 DNA GHGhigh gp2 | ecosystem: Host-associated > Mammals > Digestive system > Stomach > Rumen... | reverse complement strand
TTGGGGCAATTGAAGGAATTCATAACCTTTTGCTTAAGCAAAGAGAAGAAGATAAAGCGATTTTATTAGTCTCTTTAGAGTTAGATCAAGTCTTTGCGCTTTCTGATCGTATATTAGTAATGTATGAAGGCGAAATAGTGGGTGAATTCACTCCAGATAATGTGAATAAAGAAACTTTAGGTTTATATATGTCAGGCGCGAAAAAAGACGTAGTTAATGCGATTAAGGAGGGTGTAAATGAATAAAATTAAATCATTTTTCTCTTCTTTAATTAAAAAAGACGCCACTAAGACAGTAGTGACCTCCATATGGTGTGCTTTACTTGGTTTAATTTTAGGCTTTTTAATTTTATTAGTTATTAATCCTTCTAATGCTGGATATGGCATGACTTCAGTATTAGGCAATTATTTAATCTTTTCTAGCCATAGTGATCGAATTAATTATTTTGGGCAAACTTTAGCTAAGACCGCTCCTTTAATTGCGATGAGCTTATCAATTCTAGTTTCTTATAAAGCCGGTCTATTTAATTTAGGTGCTTCTGGACAATATTCTATTGCCGTACTTGTGATTTGCCTTTTAGGATCAGGAGCGAATTGGCCATGGTTTGTTGTGATGATTATCGCCATGATTGCTGCGGCTATTTGGTCTGCTATTACCGGATTATTAAAAGCGTTCTTTAATGTTAACGAAGTTATTTCTGGAATTATGCTTAACTGGATTGCTTTATATTTAGTTAATGGCATTTTATCTAATGCTGGTAAAACCATTTGGGATGGTGCCCACTCTGAATCAGTTGCAATTACAAGCGAATCTAATTCCTTTATTCCTTCTATTGGACTAGATAAATTATTTGCTGGTAACACCATTGTTGGATTAGGAATGATTTTAATCTTAATAGTGGTGATTATCATCTTTATTTTATTAAAGAAGACCACAGTGGGCTATGAACTTAAGGCTACTGGATTAAATAGTGATGCGGCTAGATACGCCGGAATTAGTAAAGTTAAAAGTATTTTAATAGCGACCGCTATTTCTGGAGCTTTAGCAGGATTAGCAGCTTCACTTAATCTACAAAACGGCTTTACTACTTGGAGATTATCTTCTGTTCCTCCAGAAATTGGTTTCCAAGGTATATCATCCGCCTTCTTAGGAGGACTTCACCCAATTGGAGTAATCTTCTCTTCATATTTCATTATGCATATCACTGAAGGTGGATCGATGATTACTGATTTAGGCTACTCTCCTGAAACTGCTTCAATTATGACTTCAGTAATTATTTATTTATCTGGATTTGTCTTCTTTATAAAAGAAGTGATGAGAAAATTTGAAATTAAAAATGAACTTAATAAGCTAAGTAGAAATAAGGAGAACAAAGTATGAGTGCTGTATTATTTCTTTTAGCGTTTGTTTCTATTCTTACTATTGTCGCTTTAGGAGGAATGTTCTCCGAAAAAAGTGGAACAGTTGCTTTATCTTTAGAGGGCTGTATGACTTTTGGCGCTTTTAACGCTGGTATGGTGATGTATGTACTTCCTAATACAGTACCAGCTGGAATTAGTGCTTTAATAGTCATTCTAGTGGCGATAGTTAGTGCGGGATTATATTCACTTTTATTAGCGGTAGCCTGTGTCACTTTTAAAGCTGATCAAACTTTAGTTGGAACTGCTTTAAATATCTTAGCTACTGCTTTAGCAGTAGTCTTAATTAAACAAATCACTAAAACTGAAGCTTTACCAGTTGGTAATTCTCGTCTTAGTTTCATGAGATTCTATGAGATCTTTAATGTGAATTTCTTTGGAATGCAAGGTGTGAGATTTAACTGGTTAATTATTATTGCTTTAGTTTTAGTTCCTATCATTTACGTTGTTATTTATAAAACTAGATTTGGTTTAAGATTATCAAGTTGTGGAGAAAATCCATCAAGCGCAGATTCTTTAGGAATTAATGTTAATAAGACTAGATATATTGGTATTCTTCTTTCTGGAATGTTAGCTGGATTTGGTGGCTTATTTTTAATCACCATGAATTCTGAATGGGAATTCGCTAACGGGGCAACGGGATTTGGTTATCTCGCTTTAGCGGTATTAATCTTTGGTCAGTGGAAGCCTTTATACATTTTATTAGGCGCTTTAATCTTCTCAGGATTTAAGACCTTATCAGTTTTCTATTCTTCGATCGATTTCTTAGAAAAACTTGGTATATCATCTTATTTCTATTTAGCTTTACCTTATGTGGTGTGTTTAATTGTATTGATATTTACCAGTAAGAAAAATGTTGGCCCGAAAGCTTTAGGCGAACCCTACGATAAAGGCAAAAGATAAGAAAAAGAAAACAGCCCTTAATAGGCTGTTATTTTTGAGCAGTGATTAAGCTTGAGGCTTATCGCTAACTTCTACTTTGATTTTGCTAACTCCTTTTAGAGGAATAATTTCAAATGTGAAGTTAGTTTCATCAACTGTTAATTTTTCTCCGTTATAAGTAACAGTGATTGCTTTGCCTTCTAACCAATATTTGCTCTCATCAGTGACTCCTAAAGATAATCTAACTTTTTGACCAACTTCAAATTCTTTAGGTAAATCTTTAACGATATATCCAGTAGTGGAATTCTCATCTAAAGAAAGGGTCACTTTTTGAGCTTTAGTTTGAACTATGAAATCATATGTTTTTGCATTGGCAGCAAAAGTATAACTAATCGAGCCATCTAGATTAACTTTGTATTCACTTTCTGTTAATCTCTTATCGTTAACTTCGATAGAATGGAGATCTTTATATTCGTTAAGTTTGAATTTAACGGTAACAGAGCTCTTGCCGTCAACTTCATAAACATCGTAGCCCATTTCTTCGCTTGCCTGTTTACCTTCAATTTCAGTTTTGAAAGCGCCTTTATTGATTCTTAAAGTAGATTTATAAGAATCTTGTTCTTGAATTGTAACTTCAAATAAAGATGATTTATCAGCAGTAGCTTTATATTTTGCAGTTTGTTCGCTATTTAGTTTATAGATCTTGCTTTCTGGCTCTTCTTCACCATCTGGAGGTGTAAATGGAGATAAAGGTGATCCTTCAAATGATATAGCAGTAAGAGTGGCGGTTGGATGATCTTCATTAGCGTAGAATGTTACATAAATTGCGCCTTCAAGTTCTGCGGCTAATAATTTACCTTTCTCTTTGTTAGTGCCAGTTAATTCGATAACTTCTTTACCTTCTGTTTCTCTATCTCCTTCTTCAGCGGTAAAGGAGATATTAATTGGTTTAGCAAATGGAACAGTGAAAGTATATAAATCTTTTTCTTCTTCTCTTTCAATGGTTTGTCCGTTGACAATCATCTTAAGATTTTTATATCCTCTTTTTGGTCTTAAGTTAATTGAAACTTTATTACCAAAACCAATCGCGTTTTCTAAATATAGAGAAGCTTTAGCTTCTGTTTCCATAAATCCTTTAACGTATTTATTCGCGGAAACAGTATCAATAACAAAGAATTCATTAGCAATTTTTGGTGTCCAAGTAGCGTTGATAGTGACCTTGCCATCTATTACATCTTTATCATCAATTAAAATACTATAAACAACAATTTCTTTTCCATCAGGGTCAAATAACTTATGATCTTTGACTACATTGTTACCAAATTTCATGCTTAGGACATTAAAGTATTCGGCGTGATATTGGCTAAATTCAACATAAAGATAATGTGTTTGTAAGGTAACAAATTCAGTGTCTGAAGAGACTAATTTTCTTTTTTGCCATTCTTCATATGTGAAACCATCAAATGAATAAACCTTGTCCTCAGCATCTAAACCATTAAATACTAATTTGGTTTTCTCAGCTACATATGGAGCGGTAGTTATAACAATTTTAGATATGACTGCTTCATTAACGCCTTTAAAATCAATGGAATTTTGTCCTAGATTGCCTTTAGTTAGATCAGTTTCCCAAACTCCGTTTGCGTAATGTTCAAATTGATCGGCATTGATTAACGCTAGTTGGTTCTTGTCTCCAACAAAGGTGAATTCAATTTTTCTAATCCAAACGTCTTTACCTTCGCTTTTAGTACGACAGATTAATTTAAATTCTTTTCCGTTAGCAACGTTTAAATTGTTATTTTTAAATACGTTTTCAAAGCCTGCTTCGGCAACATAAGGTTCGACAAGCACTCTAGTTCCACCTTTTGTTAGTTTTTCTATATAGTTCTCTTCGGTTAATCCTTCAAAAGTATAAACTACTTTGTTTTCTAATTTATTTGTTGTGACTTTTAAGGTATATGTTTTTTCTTCGGTAGGAGTGAATGTATATTTGTTGCTATTACTTGGTGGTAATTCCACTTCATTCATCTTCACGGAAGAAACGCTATATTCTTCGTTTATTGGGCTAACAGTGAATTCAATAGCTTTATTTAATTCATATTCGCCTGCTTTTAAAGTGGTGGTCATGTATTGATTTGCTTCAATACTGATCGTAGCTTTTTTAATAGGAGCGTTCTCCCCACAAGAGGATAAGAACATTCCACACAAAACAGGAAATAATAGTAATCTTTTTACTTTCATTGAATATTCCTCAACTTTCTTACGCATATATTATATAAAAATATGCGCACAAAAGTGTCACACAAGTAAAAAATATTATCGTTATTCTATTACAATAATATTCTTTATGCTATTATAGTTAGCGATGACTAACTCGGTCATCAAGGAGATGAAATATTATGAATAAATATATATTAGGAATAGACGGCATGGGGTGTGGGATGTGCGAGATGCATGTCGAAGATAAATTAAGAAAAGCGATTAAACTTAAAAAAGTTAGTGCCTCGCATATCAAAAATAATGTTATTGTCATTACAGAGCTAGAATTAAGCGAAGAAGATTTTAAGAAGATTTTAGATCCTACTGGATATCGAATTACTTCTTATAGTAAATCAATAGCGGTTAAAAAATTCTTCAGATGGAGATAACATGGAGCAATATGTTTACCCTTTAATTGGAGTTCCTTTAATCTTTATATGTACGACTTTAGGAGCGGTATTTGTTTTCTTTATAAGAAAAAAAGATATTTCTCCTAGATTAAATAAGATATTTATTGGTTTTGCTGCTGGGGTAATGTTTTCCGCTTCATTTTTCTCATTAATTAAACCAGCTTTAGAGACAAATGTAAGTTATATGCCTACTTGGGTGATAGTGATGATATCTATTGCTCTAGGAGCGGGTTTCTTATGGCTTATTGATAAAATTGTTCCACACTTCCATGTTTCGGAAAATTCTAATGAAGGTTTACCAACTAGAAGACTAAGCAAAACATCTAAAATGTTTATCGCGGTCACCATCCATAATATTCCAGAAGGTTTATCAGTTGGCATTGCTTTTGGCGTCGCTTTATCTCAACCAAATAACGCCGCTTTATTAATGGGTGCGTTATTACTCTCTATTGGTATTGGTATACAAAATATTCCAGAAGGAGCAGTGGTCTCTTTACCAATTAAAAGTGAAACCGGTTCCTCTAGAAAAGCATTTATCTTTGGGATGTTATCTGGAATAGTAGAACCAATCGCTGCAGTGATTGGTTTATTCTTAGCTATGCAAATTCAAGGCATTATGCCTTGGGCATTAGCCTTTGCTGCTGGATGTATGATTTATGTTGTCGCTGAAGAAATGATTCCAGAAATGACTAGCGAAGGTCATGATCATTTTGGAGTGTGGTCATTTATTTTGGGCTTTATTATTATGCTAGCCCTCGATTGCATTCAATTTTAACGTTTTCAAACAAGAAGTCCCCCACTGCAATTTGTTAAATTGATGGATACCTCTATAGGTGGGGGATGAATTGCAATTATTACATTCAGCCGTAATAAGTACAAAAATAAGTCACTATATCCTTTTATATAATTATAAATAATGATATAATATAAATGTGGAATTGATGAGTAATAACCATTCAGTATTCGCGATTCATTTTCATCTAATCTTGGTAGTTAAATATCGTAAAAAGGTGATAAATGATGAAATATCTGAAAGGTTAAAAGAGATATTTAGGAGTATCGAGGGTAATTATAATATTGCTCTTGAAGAATGGAACTTTGATTTAGATCACGTTCACATTTTATTTAGAAGTGAACCAAATTCTAATATCTCTAAGTTCATTAATGCTTATAAGTCTGCTTCTTCTAGATTAATTAAGAAAGAATATCCTTCTATTAGATCTAGATTATATAAAGAAGCATTCTGGTCTCAATCTTTCTGTCTGATCTCTACTGGTAAGGCGAGTATAGAGACTATAAAGAAATATATCGAATCTCAAGGAGAGTGATTACTAATCTAGCCTCCTTGAAATAGGAGGTTTATGATTAGAAAAGCTTATAAATATCGTATTTATCCTAGTAAAGAACAAAGAGAATACTTTGCTAGAGTTTTTGGATGCGTGAGGTTTTTCTATAATAAGTCTCTTTCTGATATGTGTGAGTTATATAAAGAAACTGGTAAAAATGAAAATATTACTCCCGCTAGATATAAGAAAGATTATCCATTTTTAAAAGAAGTTGATTCTTTAGCTCTATGTAACGCTCAATTAGCAAGAAACGCAGCTTTTAAATCGTTCTATAGAAAGCAAAATAGCTTTCCTAAATATAAATCTAAAAGGAATGATCAAAGCTACACCACTAATAATCAGGGAAGTGTGAAGTTTTCCTCTAATGACCGCTATATATCTATTCCTAAATGTCCTCGACTTAGAATAAAAAAGCATAGAAATTTTAAAGGTGAGATTAAATCGATAACTATTAGTAAGACCACTGATGAAAAGTATTATATTTCTTTATTAGTAGAAGAGAATTCTGAATCTATTAAATTATTAGATAATGCGATTGGACTAGACTTAGGGATTAAAGAGCTAATTATTGACTCTAACGGGAATAAATATAAAAACCATAAATACTTAACTAAGTCACAAAATAAACTTGCTAGAGAACAAAGAAAATTATCTCTTATGGAAAAGGGCAGTAATAATCGTAGTAAACAAAGAATTAAAGTCGCTAGACTACATAAGAAAATCGAAAATCAACGTAATGACTATTTACATAAATTATCCAGGCACATCATTGATGAAAACCAAATCATATGTATCGAAGATTTGAAAGTGAAAAATATGACTAGAAACCCTAAACTCGCTAGGAGTATAATTGATGCGAGCTGGTCTAGATTTGTTTCTATGCTTATTTATAAGGCTAATTGGTATGGGAACGTTATTGTTAAGGTTCCTACTAATTATCCAAGTAGTCAATTATGTAGTTACTGCAATTATCAAAATCCTCTCACCAAGGATTTGAAAGTTAGAAAATGGACATGCCCAAACTGTGGAATGGTCCATGATCGAGATATAAACGCAGCTAAAAATATTCTACGTAAGGGAATTGAAATGCTTACTAAGGATGGGACACATCCGGATAGCTTGTTTATGCTTGGCTCATTAGAGTCATCGAGCAAGAAGCCCCCACTTCTATAAGTGGTGGGAGTATGTCACTTTAGATTAAAATATTTATGTTATGAAACGCTTAGAATCACAAGAAGATTATTTAGAAAAAATCTTACAAATTTCTCAAAAGAAAGAGTCAGTTCATGCGATTGATATCGCTCGAGAAATGTCTTTTTCTAAACCTTCAGTTTCGATTGCGATGAATAAACTTAAAGAATTAGGCTATATCGAGATTAATGATAAAGGTGTTATCTCTCTTACCGAAAAGGGAAAAGAAATCGCTGAAAAGACTCTAGAAAAACATGTTGTTTTAACTAAAATGCTAATGTATTTAGGAGTAGATGAAGAGACAGCTTCAGAAGATGCGTGTCGTATGGAACACGATATTTCTGACAAGACCTGGGTGTTAATAAAAAAGCACTGGGACGAACACAAATAATTTAAATATTTATTATTTATAATAAAGAGACAAGAGTTAGTTATTACTAACTTTTTTCTTTACTTGTGTAATTATAGGTATATAATATATTCGGTTAGTCAAAACTAACTATTTTAAGGAGGATAGAAATATGCCTATTGCATTAGCACCAATTAATCAAGAATTAAAAGTTATTAGAGTTCTTGCTGATGATAAAACAAAAAAGCATTTAGAAAGTTTAGGTATTTTAGTGAATTCCTCTTTAACTGTTATTTCTTCGGTTAACGGCGGCGTAGTGGTCGCTGTTAAAGAAGGTAGACTCGCTTTAGATCGTTCTATAGCAAGTAAAATTCTAGTAGCGTAGAAAGGAAGGAATTTATGCTTAAAAAACTAGATGAGTTTCAAGTAGGCGAGACTGGCCTAATTAAAATGGTGGAAGGTGAAGGCAGAATTCGCCGAAGACTATTTGATATGGGTGTCACTCCCGGAGCGACAGTGTATCTCCGTAAAAAAGCCCCACTCGGTGATCCTTTAGAAGTGACGATTAGAGGATACGAATTAACGCTTCGTAAAAATGAAGCACATCTCGTCATATTAGAAGTTAAGGAGGACCTAAAATGAAAAGATTTGCGTTAGCAGGTAATCCTAACTGTGGTAAGACCACATTATTTAATTCTTTAACTGGTTCAACAGCCCATGTTGGTAACTGGCCTGGAGTTACAGTTGAAAAGAAAGATGGAGTTTATAAAAAACTTAAAGAACCAATTTCAATTATTGATTTACCAGGAATTTATTCTTTATCTCCATATACTCCAGAAGAAGTAATTTCTAGAAATTACATCTTAGATGAGCATCCTGATTGTGTCATTAACATCGTGGATGCCACAAACTTAGAAAGAAACTTATATTTAACTACTCAATTATTAGAAATTAATGTTCCAGTAATTGTCGCTTTAAATATGATGGACGTCCTTGTTAAAAATGGTGACTCAATTGATGTTGAATCTATTGAAAAGAAATTAGGTGTTCCAGTAGTTTCTATTTCCGCTTTAAAAGAGAATAACTTAGAAGAATTAATGTCTAGAGCCTTAGAAGCATCTAACACTCCTAGAGAAGGAAAAACAATTATCTCTAATAAAGATTTATTACATCTCATTGGTGATGTTCGTATTGCTTTTGAAGGTCAAAAAGTTGAAAATCCACTTTTCCATGCGATTAAGTTAGTGGAAAAAGACGAATTAGAAACCGAAATGCATCCTGATTTAATCCCAATGGTGGAAGCTTTTAAAAAGACATTTAATGATGAAACCTTTGGTAATGACTTTGAAGCAGTAATCGCTGATAGTAGATATCAATTTATTTCTTCTAATTTCCATAACGCAGTAAAAAGAAAAGAAGTGGAAATTGTCGAAGACAAAAAACATAAAAAACATAAAGAATCTAAATCAGATCGAATTGATAAAGTTTTAACACATAAAGTGTTTGGCTTAATCATTTTTGCGGCGATTTTATTCTTGGTGTTCCATTTCACCTTCTCAGAAAATTTATTCTATTTGGGTAAGGTTTTTGAAAATAATGGCATCGCTCCTTCTTTTGAAGGAACAATCTATGAAGGATTATTCTGGACTGACAAGGGAATTAATTCTCCAGGAGTGATGTTATTTAATTTCTTTGATATGTCATTCTCCGCTTTAATTGGTGACGATGTACCAGGAATTGGTATGGGCGTTATCCGTAGCGGCATGATTAATGTCTTAGGAGAAGGACACTGGTTTACCGGTTTTGTTTGCGATGGTGCCCTTAACGGCCTATTTGCAGTATTAGGGTTCTTACCTCAAATCTTATTCTTATTCTTATTCTTCTCTATCATGGAAGATACAGGATATATGGCTCGTGTAGCCTTTATTCTAGATAGAATATTCCGTAAATTTGGTTTATCAGGTAGAGCCTTTATTCCAATGATCATGGGCTTTGGTTGTAGTGTACCTGCGATGATTAATACTCGTACTTTAGCCGATGATAAAGAAAGAACCTCCACAATCAGAGTTATTCCTTTCTTCTCTTGTGGAGCTAAACTTCCTATTTTAGTCGCTATCGCTGGAGGTATATTACAAGTCTTCCACGCCGGTAATGTCGACGTTATTACTTATAGTATGTACGCTGTTGGTGTTGCTGCAGCTATTATCACTGTCTTAATTATGAGACATACCACCCTTAGAGGTGAGACTGCTCCATTTATTATGGAGTTACCAGAATATCACTGGCCTCAATTTAGAAGTTTAATGATTCACTTATGGGATAAAGCAAAGCACTTCGTTAAGAAAGCATTTACTATCATTTTAGCTTCTACAATCGTTGTCTGGTTCTTATCTAACTTTGGTTGGAACTGGCACTATTTAGATGGTGATATTTCTAATTCCATGATCGCGGGATTAGGTCAATTAATTCAACCACTTTTCACCCCACTTGGATTTGGTTCACAACTCAATCAATTTGGCTTTGTCTTTGCTGTTGCTGCGATTGCTGGACTTATCGCTAAAGAAGATGTTATCGCTACCTTTGCGACTTTAGCAGCAATTATTGTTGTCTCCCCAGAAATGGCGGCGATTATCGAATCTATTGAAGACGGAGATGTGGCTTCAACATCGGCGATGATTGCGGGTACTGGTATCACATGGCAAGGTTGTATCGCCTTTATCGCCTTTAATATGTTAACAATTCCTTGCTTTGCTGCTTGTGCGACCGCAAAAGCAGAATTACCTAAAGGTAAATTTAAATGGACATTACTCTTCTGGATTGTTACTAGCTATGTTGGTTCCAGCGCGATTTACTTATTCTTAAGTATGTTTGATGCCTCAAGTTATGTTTGGTCTATCCCAAGCTTTGCTGGACTAGTTGTTTTAGCAGCGGTTGCTATTTACTTCGTTAGAAGATATAACAAAGCTCATCCAGTAGTAGGAGCGTAATTATTATGAACACATCCCCTTGGCTTGAAATTATTGTTGGAGTAGCGATATTTATCTTCTTCTTAGGATTATTTTTAAGATACCTTTATAAGAAGAAACATCATATCCATACTTGCGAATGTGGGATGGTTCATAAAAATAAAGAACAACTATTAAAAGAATATAAAAAACTATATTCCAAAAAATAACCTCAAAGGCCGCTATTAAAAAGCGGTCTTTTCTTATGCGCGCTAAAGGTGATAAAATTAACAATAATAAAATAGTTAGGGGTAATCTTATGAAAATCTTGAGACTTATATTTTCTAAATGGCTAATCAGTGTCCTTTTGCTTTTAGCCCAAGTTGCTGCAATAGTATTAGTGGCTATCTATTTACTTGAATACCTTATCTGGTTCCAAATCGTAAGTGTAGTCATTGGCGTCATTGTTTTCTTTGTGTGCGTTAATCGTAAAGAAAATCCGGAATATAAAATTCCTTGGCTATTTCTGATTTTATTCTTGCCATTATTTGGTGTTTTATTCTATTTAATGTTTTCTAGAGTCAATACTTCTAGAAAAATGAGAAAGATATACGCTAAAGCGTATGATGAATTACTCCCTTATGTTAATAATATTGATAAGGATATTGAAAAAGCTTATGAATATATGGGTGATAGGCAAGGGATTGATCGATACTTAAAAGAGAATTCTGGTTTAGGCCCTCAACAAAATAACGAAGTGAAATATTATCCAGTTGGGGAATTAATGTGGAAAGATATGCTTGAAGCATTGGAGTCCGCTAAGAAATTTATCCTAATGGAATATTTTATTGTTGATCCAGGTCATATGTGGGATTCCATTCATGAAATTTTAGCTCGAAAAGCCAAAGAAGGCGTAAGAGTCCATCTTGTCTATGATGATTTAGGAACAATGACCATGCTAAAAAGTGGTTATTATAAAAAACTTAGAAAAGAAGGCATTGACGCTCATAAGTTTAATCCATTTACCCCAATTGTCTCCGCTGTTTATAATAACCGCTCTCACCGTAAGATTATGGTAGTGGATGGCTTAATCGGCTTTACTGGCGGTATCAATCTAGGAGATGAATATATCAATGAAAATGATCGATTAGGTCACTGGAAAGATACTGGTTTAAGAATAAGAGGAACCGCTGTTAACTCTTTAACTGCATTATTCTTTACAGACTTTATTATTGCTAAAAGAGAAATTCCTGAATTCGAGTTTTATTTTAATAAAAACCCAGAGAAATTTAATGTTCCTGGCACTATCTGTCCATTTGGCGATGGTCCTAGACCACTCTACTATGAACAAATTGGTGAAGAAAACTTCATTAATATTGTGGGACAAGCTAAGAAATATTTCTATATTTCAACCCCTTACTTAATTATTGACCATCACTTTACTCAAGCTCTTAAAAATGCAGCGATGAGAGGAGTGGATGTAAGAGTCATTACACCTCATATCCCAGATAAAAAGATTGTCTTCTGCTTAACTCGTAGTTCTTATAAAGAACTAAGAAAAGCAGGAGTTAAAGTTTATGAATATACTCCAGGCTTTATCCACGCCAAGATGCTTGTTAGCGATGATGATATGGCATTTGTAGGCACTATCAATATGGACTTTAGAAGCTTAACTCACCATTTTGAATGTGGTGCAGTACTTTATAAAAACGAATGCATTAAAGACATTTACAACGACTTCCAACATATCTTTGAAGTTTCTCAAGAAATTGATAACAATTTCAAATTGTCTTTTGGCGCTAAAGTAGCTAAAGTATTGTTAGAAACATTTAGAACTCTGTTTTAAATTTAATTATTTTTTACATCATTATGAAAATTCAAACTAAATCAAGTGCCCAAAATATTGTTAAGTGCCTTTTAATTACCTCTGTTGTCTTCTTTCATGCTTCTATGTTTTTAGTGGCTAATCCCGCTGAAGTCATGTCGCAGTTTAATATTTTATTAACTCTATTCCCGTTTTTAATGATGGTGTTCTTTTTCTATGCTGGATATAACTACACTCCAGGAAAAAGAAGTGTTGGTCAAAATATTAAAAGAAGAACTTTTCAACTTTTAATTCCAATGGTTATCACTTTAGTAGTGTCTTGTGGAATTATATTCGCTATTAAGTTACCAACCGCTAGCGATAAGGTTATTGAAGTTGAAAAACTGACAAATAGTATTTGTTATTCATTAATGTCTGAACCTTTATCTTTAATGATTGGCTATCCCGCTAATGGCTTATTAAGTTTTGATATGGATTTAGCCATTGGCATTCTTTGGTTCTTATATGCTTTATATGTTTGCTCTATATTCTTCTATTTAATTGTTGATTATGCAATTAAAAAGCCAGCTAGATTACTATCTATTATTTTCATTTTATTAATTGGAGCATTTTGCATGGGCCAATTTGCGGGAGTGTATCTACCTTATACAGTACAGTGCTATCCAGTGGCTTTAGCAATGATGTTACTTGCCGCTTATTTAAAACAATTTAATTTCTTAGATAAGAAACCAGAATCTAAAAAAGATTTAATATTCTTAATCATCAACACAGTAGTGGCGGAACTAGTTGTTGTGGGCATTGGTTTATTTGGTTATTTCTATTATGGCTCTACGATGGTTGGCTCTCTTCCTGGAGGTATGTTTGATAGTAATATCAAAGGATTTGACGCTTTTGTGTCCTTTATCATGGGCTTTTTAGGTACGTTTGTCGTCCATCAATTAAGTCGATTAATTATGAAGGTACCTGTTTTATCTACAGTCTTTGATTGGTATGGTAGACACTCTTCATATGTATATTTATCACATCCATTATTTTTATCATTTATTCACACAATTATTTTCCAAGAACAAACTAAAGTTGGAGGATTTCAACCATATTTATATGTCTTTATGACTATTGCGATGCTAGTAGTTATCTTCTTATTTGTTGATTGGATAATTGCCGTTATTAAAAATAAAAAACATCCGGTGGAGGCTAATAATGCCTGCTAGTCAAAGACCAATAGGCAACTATATCTTTGAAGATATTTATAAAGTTAGCGAAGATAAACAAAATATCCCTGCTATTTCTTTTAAAGGTGTATCTTATACTTTTAAAGAATTAAATGATAGTGTGAATTATTTTGCTTCTAAATTACTTAAAAAAGGCGTTAAACCAAATGACCATGTCGGTTTACTTGGCATGAACTCCTATAGTTGGATAGTGGCATTTTATGCGATTATTAAAGTTGGGGCAGTAGCAGTGCTTTTAAATTATATGTCTCGACATGAGCCTTTAGTGGAGGCGATTAAAAATACAGACTGCAAATATTTAGTGGCAGGAGGTTATCTAGCGGCCACTAGAGAAAAAGGTGAATTTCACCGATTATTAAAAGAAATTGATGTTGATTTAGATCATGAACTTTCACTTTTAAAAGCGGATTTACATTTTAAAAATGTCTTAGAAAGACATAAGCATATAGAAGAAGTCCCAAATACCTTCTCTAGAGAAGAGGATAGCAAAAGAACTTCTTATATCATTTTTACTACCGGAACTACTTCTAAACCAAAAGCCGCAATGTTAAGTCAATTTAGTATGCTTAATATTATTTATCATAACTTTTATAAGTTAGACCCTGTATTTCCTCAGAAGTTTATGTGTCTACTTCCAATGTTCCATTGTTTTGGTTTATTAGTGGTTAATGCATATTTAGCCTATCAAAGAACAGTTTATATTAATGACTTATCTAATCCTGTTCAATTATATAAAGAATTCTTAAAAAATAAGTGCGGAGATTACGCTTCTGTTAGTTTTATCTATGATAAACTCGCTAGAGCCCCATTTTGGTGGTGGCATAGAGCAAGATTTGTTAAACACTGTATTGTGGGAGGTGGATTTACCTCTGAACAAGAATTTAATTTCTTAGAGAAAAAATACGGTAAAGGCAAATTCATGAATGGATACGGCCAAACTGAATGTTCTCCAATGATTTCTTTAGTTTATCCTGATTCTCCTAAAGAGAAGCAAAAATCCACAGTGGGTACACCGATGGAAGATATTGAAATTAAAATCATGGATGTAAACACTAAAAAGATTATCCCTAGTAGTGAAAAAGGAGAAATCCTTGTTAAAGGATATAATGTATTTAACGGTTATTATAAGTTAAGCAAAGAACTCCAACCATTTGATAAAGATGGATATCTACATACTGGCGATCTTGGTCATTTTGATAGTGATGGCTATTTAGTGCTTAATGGAAGAATTAAAGACATTATTATTAGAAAAGGAGAAAATATTTCTCCTAAAGAAATAGAACAAGAACTATTAAAGATCCCTTTATTTACAGGGGCGAGAGTTTTAGGTTTCCCATCTGTTGATGATGGTGAATTTATGTTAGCGGTGGTGACTCTAACTAAAAAACCTCCTCACTTTGTTGAAGAAACTTATTTAAATGAATTACGTAAGACTCTTCCTTCAATTAAAGTTCCTTCTCATATTATTTATATGAAAAAGTTCCCAACAACTGCGAACGGGAAACTTGATGAAGTGAAATTAAGAGAAATATGTTTAAAAAAGATTTCCTTGTTTATTGATAAAAAATTAGCGAGACAAACCGCTCAATTACTTCGTAAGACTGGTAAAAAATAGCACGGCTAATCGTGCTATTTTATTATTCTCTTTCTTTAACAGCTTCTGGAAGATTCCATTTTTTCATGCTGTTCATAGAGATAAAGTGACTGATTAATAAGAAGGCAAGGACTAACACCATTGATAAAATATACATTAATGCTGATTTAGGGAATGGGAAGGTTTGAGTTGGAATAGATATTCCTTTTAATAATAATTTTGATAAAACCATACCTAAAGGTATCGCTAAGGCCATAGCGATAATATATTGCACTAAACTCATTAATAAATTAGAAGTAGAGATATCTCTTCTTTGATAGCCTAACGTCCTAATAGTGGCGAATGTGCGTTTTTGTTCTTTTAAATTTGTCTGCATCATGTTAAAAACAATCATGAAGCCTAAAATTATCGAAATTGCATTTAGAATATAACTAGAATAAGAAAATGCCATTAAACGGTCATTATTCTCTTGTTTTATCACTTCACTAAAGGAAATATAGGTAACATTAGGAGTGTTCTTATATTTTTCAAAGAAAGCATTAACGTCTTTTACTTGTGCAAGTAAAGATCCTCTTTCTGAAGAAACGTTAATTGCCTCATAATTCATATAACTAACTTGATAAAGGAATTCTCTAGATATCCCCTTAACTTCAACATCTACGTCATTGATTTGAATAATATCGCCCACTCCACACTTTAATAAATTAGCGTGATATAAAGATAAGACAATTCCACTTTCCGGAATAGGCATAATATCGTTATAATCACTCACAACACGTAATAGGTCTTGGTTAGGTTTAACTGCGTTAATTAATATCACTTCATTAGTGTCATTATAAGTGACCTCGGTAGGGATATATTTAATTAAAGTCTTAGCTTTAATATTGTCATCGCCATCAAAATAACTTTCTAATTCATCGCTTGCATGAGCATCAAAATAGACTTGAACATCATAGTTTTGTCTCGCTTCAAATAATTGAGAAATGATGTTACGTTTTGATAATTCCATCGATAAAGCAAAAAACACCATCATTCCGCTAGCAAGTAAACATATTCCAGAAAGAATATATCTTCTTAAATTTCTTAAGGTTTGAGAAATAGATATTTTTAAAGTAATAGGAGCGTGTTTAAATAAAGTCCTCACTAAATAAGGAGTTTTATTATTTTGTGGAGGTAGAGCCTTCATTGCTTCTACTGGTTTAATTTTAGAAATAGATAAAGAGGCTAATAAAGAGGTGACGACACAGACTAATACCATCGCTCCTAAAGCGATAGCCACTAAACCAAAATTAATATCTAATGGTAAAGGATATAATCTAGTCGCGGTACCGTACGCATAATTAGCAATCGCTGTTATTCCTACTCCAATTCCAGTTCCTATTGCCCAAGATATAACCGCTATTAGCAAAGCTAACAAAACATATATCAAAGTAATACTTCTTTTATTCTCGCCAAGGGCTCGCATAATTCCGATATCTTTTCGGCACTGTCTCACGATTTGAAATAAGAATAAAGAAGTAACAACTAATACTACTAAAAAGAAGGCAATAGGGACCGCCAAAGAAATCATGTTGACCCCTCTAAGAGTGTCTTTATATTGTTTAATGACTTCCGATTCTTCATAGGTAGTCATATAAGCAATATTTTCTTTTAATTGTTTAACTTGTTCTTCAGTTATTTCTGCTCCAGATTCTTTAGCGATTTCTAGTAGGCGGTCAAACAATTCGGTAGTGGTTTTTTCTTTGCCATCGATATAATCGACTAATATTTCGTTAAAGAAAGGATCAGAAGGATTTTTAACGTATTGATTAAAAATATGTTTAGGGAGGAATAAATAGGCAAAGTCTCGAGACGAACTTACTGAATATGGGTCAGCTTTTACAATAGAAGATTCTGGAGAAACAAAAGTTGATTCAATTTTAAAAGTTTTAGTTTCTCCATTATGCATCTTAATAGTGATGTCATTTCCAACACCAATATGATTGGCGTTAGAGAAATAATATTCCATTCTCAGTCCACTATAAGTGAACTTACCGTCAATTAAATGATGCTTTAATAATCCTTCTTTATGGTCATAAGAAAAGACTCTACAAGAATAGGAATTACCATTAAATTCAAAAGTGGTGTTATAAGAGGCACGATATTCAAGCTTTTTAATATCAAGTTTTTCTTCTAAATAACTAACAGGGATATCTTTAGTGTAAGAAGTAGCAATTTCAGGAACGGTTTCTAAATAAAAATCAGGATAGCCACATTCCTCTACTAAAGACCAAGTATTAGCCTCTAAAGATAAATAGGCGTCTCTTAATCCAACTAAAATTCCCACTCCAAAAGCGCCAACAAATACCACGCTAAGGAGCATCAGCCAGAATCTTTTTAAATATGGGAAAAGAAATGTTTTTGCGAGTTTCATTTATCTACCATTCGATATCTTTAGCATCAATTGGATGCTCGTTAACTTTTTCTTTTAGAATCTTGCCGTTTTTTAAGGTAATGACACGATTAGCCATTGAGGCAATTGGAGTAGTGTGGGTGACTATTACCATGGTCTGACCTTCTTTTCTAACAATATCTTGAAGTAATTGTAGAATTAGTCGGCCTGTTTTATCATCGAGTGCCCCTGTAGGTTCATCACAAAGAATAATGTCCGCTTTTTTTACTAACGCTCTAGCGATAGATACTCTTTGTTGTTCTCCTCCAGAAAGTTGAGATGGGTAGTGGTGCATTCTATCTTCTCCTAAACCCACTAATTCTAAAGTTTTTTCAGCTAGATGGTCTTTATCTTTACCTTTAATTGATAAACGTACATTTTCTAAGGCTGTTAAATCAGGTAATAAATTATAAAATTGGAAAATAAAGCCAATCTTTTCCTTACGGAAAGAAGTTAATTCTCGATCTTTATAAGCAGTAATATCGGTGTCGCCTAACATTACTTGACCAGAAGTAGGAGAATCCATTCCCCCAATAATATTTAATAAAGTTGATTTTCCACATCCAGAATTACCAAGAAGGACAAGCATTTCACCTTTATAGACATCAAAAGTAACTCCATCAAGGGCTTTTACTTGAGAGTCTCCGCTTCCATAATATTTCTTTAAATCTTTAATTTGTAAAATTGCTTCCTTCATAAGATGTCCTCAACTTTAATATATGTATTATACAACAATAACTATTTTTAAATATAAAAATATTTCCCATGTAATTATTTAGATATTGCCAAATAATATTTTAACTATAAAGTCGCTAATAAATTACTTACAGCTTCTAAAAATTCTTTTTCTAAATTTGAAAATCTGGAGTAGATAGGTGAGTCAATATCAATGACTCCTATTAGTTGATTATCTTTTAAAATCGGAACCACAATCTCACTTTTAGATTTGCTAGAACATGCTATATGTCCCTTAAAGGTATTAACATCATCCACAATGATGGTTTCTTTTTTACTAGCGGCTGTTCCACATACTCCTTTACCTAAAGGAATAATAGTGCACGCCACTTCACCTTGAAATGGTCCTAAAACAAGTCTATCTTTATCTAAAAGATAAAAACCTGCCCAATTTATATCTTTCATCGTATATAAAATAGAAGCGACATTAGCGAGATTACTAACGAGCGGAATATCTTTATCAATAATGGATTCGATTTGTTTTAATAATAACTCGTACATAATACATATTATGCGACAACTTGTAACATAATTGCGAAACAAATTGTTTCGGAATTGCGCAGCAACTTGCTGCGTGATTACTTGAGCTTAAGCTCATTTTCAATTTCTTCTACAGTTGGAAGACTGCTTTTGAAGTTTTCTGGAATGAGTTTAGATAATTCAAAAGATGACACTCCAAGTGGCTGAGAGGAAGAATCTAGAGAATACCTTGCTAAAACATTATCCTTATCTTTGCATACAAGAATTCCAATAGTTTTTTCATCTCTTTCAGTTTTTAAGATATGATCGACAGCGACTACATATGCTCCTAATTGACCAACAAATTCTGGCTTAAAAGTAGTGGTTTTAACTTCTAATACAACGTAGGCATGTGCTTGAGTGTTATAAAATAGCATATCTAAAAATTGCTCTGTTTGGCCAACTTGAAGTCGATATTCTCTTCCGATAAACGCAAAACCTGTCCCAAGTTCTAATAAGAATTTTTGAATGTTGTTAATCAGCGCATCTTTTAATTCTTTCTCTGTATATCTGTCATCTATCGCTAAAAAATTGAAATTATAAGGATCTTTGATTAATTCATTAGCGAGATCGCTATTTATTTCAGGAAGAGTTGCTTTGAAATTAGTTAACTTATCTTGACTCCTTTCGTATAAATTTGTGTCTAAAAAGCAAGATAAAACAGACCTAGACCAATTGTTCTCTATTGTTTTTTTGATTTAAAACAATCCTTTTTTTGATGAATTATTAACTTTGGAAATGATTAATAAAATATGTCCCCACGGTATGCTTGTAATTTGCGCAGCAAGTTGCTGCGTAATTATATTTTCAGGAAACAATTCATAGAATTGTCGCATGCATTGTAGATTTCTTGGCGACAAACCTGTTGAATTTGGAAATGCATTTCTTAAGTCTTTAGACAAAGATTCATAAAACTTGCTCCCCCATCTAGATTCACTTTTCATTTTTACTATGCCTCTCCCTAATGACCAATAAAAATGAATGAGTTCGCTATTAACTTTTATAGCAGCCTTGATTTGAGATTGCTTATATCTCTTTTTTAAATCAACTATCCAGTTTTGATATTCTTCATCATAGATGGATAGAACTTTTTCACTAACATCTTTCATTATTTTTTACCTCCTATAGTTAGCGATGGTGTTTTTAGAAGATAAATAAAAGCCATCCGTTTCTCATGATAAAAACACCATTAATGTAATCAACAACTAATATCCCTATTGGTCTCAACTACTGGTGTTACATCACTGATTCAGTTGGATGGTCACATGCTCAGATTAATAATCTGTGTGGAGCGTGATGATCTTCTTGCTTATAGGACCGTGTCAATAACCTGTCGCCATTTATCCTATAAACTCATATCACTACTGGGCGATACTTTCCACATTACTAGTACCTAACACACATACTAGTAATTCAATATATGGGTGTCCTCTATCCGTTTTAAGCCAAGTTTATACCTACTCCCGCAGTATTTCATGCTTCGGTCTTGTGGCGCGTTTTAAGTCTGCATATAACGAACATATTTATTTTAAAACAATTTGTTGAGCCATGCAAAATAAAACCGCTTAATATAAGCGGTTAATATGTTTTATATTATTTGTTATTCTTTAACTTCTTTTTTTAAGTTGTTTAGTACGAAGCTAATGATTAACCAGAGAAATAATCCAGCTCCTACTGTAGCTAATGAGATCCAGCCATCTTTAGCCTCAAAGCTTAAGAAACCTTCTCCTTTAATAGAACTAGCTATGCAGTCAATTAACCACATTAACGCGCTAGCACCGTAGATAATTGTAAGTATATCTAAGTGTAATGCTTTTCTGTCTCTAAAAAAGAACCATAATACTGCAGCAATTAATGCTAAACCCAAAGTTGTTAAGAAATACATTATTTTGCTCCTTCTTTTTTAGCTTCTGGAAGAGCTTTTCTTCTTTTATATTTAATATAGTCACTAACAAGAACTCCAATACCCCAAACAGCAACTAAGATACCAAACATAGCAACACCAACAGTGCCCATTTCTTTGAGCATACCTATTGCCTCACCTTCTCCAATAGCGGTGAAAAATGGTGGGAATGGAACGATTTCTCCGTGAATGATATGTTCAATTGCTAAAATAAAACTTCCAGCAAATAACATTAATTCTAAATAAGCAAGTTTCTTGCTCCATTTGGTATCAGAGCCAAATTTTTCAATTTTAGGAGCGATACCTGCGTTTTCTTTTTTCTTTTCTGAATGTTTAACAGCGTGACGGGCAACCGCAACACCAATTCCTGCAGCAGCACTTACAACAAAACATGCCATAATTAATAATCTCCTTGTTAACTAATAGTTATTTTATATAATTTGCCTGTTTAATTCAAAACTTTTATATATAAAGTTGAGAGAATACTTCTCCAACAGGTTTATTGATTTCTAATACATTACCAAAATGGATATCTAATTTGTCTTTATTAATGACCACAATATTGGTACCACTATAATATCTAATTAATCCACTAGCTGGATAAACGCTTAAAGAAGTACCAGCAACAATTAATAAGTCAGCGTGTTCTAAAGCGTTTACACTAGCTTCTAAAACAAATTGATCTAATGGTTCTTCATATAAAACGACTTCAGGTTTAATTATTCCTCCACAATGAGGGCATTTAGGAACTCCTATAGAGTTTTCCACAACTGATAAATCAAATTTTTCATTACAGTTCATACAATAATTTCTATGAATTGAGCCATGCAATTCTAAAACGTTTTTTGAACCCGCTAATTGATGTAAACCATCAATATTTTGAGTTATAACAACTAGATTCTTTTTCTTTTCTAGATTTGCTAAAAATTTATGAGCGGCATTAGGCTTTGCGGATTTATTGATCATAAATTCTTTATAGAATTGATAAAAAGTATCTGTATGATTCATAAAATATGTGTGGGAAAGCATCTCTTCATAAGGGCGACCATATTTTGAGTGGAGTTGATATAGCCCGTCTTTACTTCTGAAATCTTTGATCCCACTTTCGGTGGATACACCTGCTCCACCAAAAAAGACAATATTTTTAGAAGTATCTATTAAATGCTGTAGTCTAGAAATTTGTATATCCATATCTATAATTATATTATACCTACAAAGATTATTATGTATAATAATTGTTGTATGTATTTTGATCCTCAAGCAACTAAATATCCATACCCAGAATTTACTGATGAACATTATATTAATGTAATTGAAAAAACCCATCATGTAGTTGATGAAAATTATCCATATATTGATAATAGTAAATCTTTTAGATTTAAAAGGTTTTGGGTTCGCTTTTTATTAAACGTTATTGTTTTTCCAGTTGCTAAAATCTGGTATGGGTTAAAAGTAAAAGGTAAAAAGAATCTTAAAAACAATAAAGATATTATTAAAAATGGTGTAATTAGTGTTTCTAATCATATTGCCTTTTGGGACTATATATTTTTAATGCGAACAATTAACCACATTCGACCAAATGTTTTAGTGTGGGCTCCAAACATTAACGGCCCTTCTGGTGGGGTGATGAAATTAGTAGGTGGGATACCAATACCAGAAAATAATTTAAAAGCGACGATGAAATATTATTCTGCGATTGATAAATTAGTTAATGTAGATCATGGGTGGCTACATATTTATCCTGAAGGTAGTATGTGGGAATATTACGCACCAATTAGACCATTTAAAAGAGGAAGTAGTTTCTTTGCTATTCAATTTAATAAACCAATCATCCCTATTGCTTATTCATATAGAAAGCCATCATGGTTTAGAAAAAAGATTTTAAAACAAATCGCTACAATTACTATTAATGTTGGAGATCCTATTTTCCCTAATGATAACATCATTGATAAAAACGAAAGAGAGTTAGATTTAACTAGTAGAGTTCATAAAAAAGTCTGTGAATTAGCGGGAATAGAAAACAATGTTTATCCAAGTATTTTTGATCACTCAAAAAGAGTGGATTATTATCCTATTAAGAACAAATAAACTTGTAAATAATTAAATTATTAATATAATAATTAACTTATATGGAAGAAAAGAAAGAAAAACCTATACTTAGTTTCTTAATGAAAACCCTTAACGGGATGGCCTATGGTTTATTCGCTACTTTAATCGTAGGAACGATATTTGCTACCATCGGTAAATTATTTGGTTATGGGGCTGACACCAGTAAATTCTGTGCTTTTATGCTCCATATGTTTAACGGACATACTACTGAAGGTGGTAGCTGGATTGGCATAGCTACTATCTTACAATATATGACTGGAGCTGGAATTGGCGTTGGTATTGCTTTAGCCTTAAAATTTGACGCTCTTAAAACTATAGTTTTAGCAGCAGTTGGAGAAATAGCAGCCTGTACTTCTTTAGGAACTTCGTTTATCACAAGTCCAGGAAGTATTGATTATCTAGCTTTTAAATTCCAAGTTGGTGACCCTTTAACAATTTATTTAGTGTGTATTGGTGTTGCTTTAGCAATGAAATACGTTATTAGAAAGAAAACGCCAGTTGATATTATTATTATTCCGCTTTTTGGAGTAGCCGCTGGAACTTTATTATCTTTAGGAATTAGATATCCTGCTATTAGTGTGACTTACGCTGTGCAGTGGTTAGTGGGTACTAGTACCCAGGCTGTTCCATTTGTCGCAGGAATGGTGGTGGCAGTTCTTATGGGTATGGCGCTTACCGCTCCGATTAGTAGCGCAGCAATTGCGGCAATGATCTTTGTTATTAAAAAAGATACTGATCCAAATATTATTCCTGGTTTATTAATCGCTAGTGGGGCAGCAGTTGTAGGCTGTTCAACACAAATGATTGGCTTTGCGGTGCAATCTAGAAAAGACAATAATATTGGCACGGTTATTTCAATTGGTATTGGCACATCAATGCTTCAATTTAAGAATATTCTTAAAAAACCTTTAATTTGGTTACCTACAATTATTGCTAGTGCAATCTTAGGACCAATCTCAACTTGTTGGTTACGATTAGAATGTATGGGTGCTAGCGCTGGTATGGGTACAGCAGGACTTGTTGGTCAAATAGGGACTATCGATTCTATGGGTGTAGCTAACTGGCAAGTATGGGTTGGCATATTTGGATTGATGATTGTTCTTCCAGGAGTGTTAGTCTTCTTTATTGACTTATTATTTAGAAAATTAGGCTGGATTAAAGAAGGCGACTTAACTGTTTAATATGGATAAAAGATTTTCCCGATTAGAGGCTCTAATTGGAAAAAATAATTTAGATAAAATCAAAACTAAGAAAGTGATTGTTTTTGGCGCTGGTGGAGTAGGTGGATTTGTTGTAGAATCACTTGCAAGAAGTGGGTTAGAAGATATCACTATTGTTGATAACGATATAGTTGAAGAATCCAATATTAATAGACAAATTATCGCTACTAGTGATTCTCTTGGTAAAAGCAAAGTAGAAGTTATGAAAGACAGGGTACTTTCTATTAATAGAAATTCTCATGTTACTGCGATCCAAAAATTCTATCTTCCAGAAAATGAAGAGGAATTTGATTTTTCTAAGTATGATTATGTGATTGATTGCGTTGATACAGTGTGTGCAAAAATATCAATTATTTGTAGGGCAAAAAGTTTAGGCATTCCTGTTATCTCTGCTTTAGGAGCAGGAAATAAATTAGACCCATTAAAATTACTGGTTGCTGATATTTATAAAACCGAATATGACCCACTTGCTAAAGTAATTAGAAAAGAACTTAGAAATAGGGGTATTAAGGGAGTGAAAGTTGTTTATTCTTCGGAGTCTCCTGTTAATGTTGTCGTTGATGAAAAAGAACATGGAAGACACTCTCCTGCTAGTGCAATCTTTGTTCCTGCTGCTATGGGAATACTTATTGCTAAAACTGTAATTGATGATTTGTTGACACAAAATTAATTTATTTAAGAAATAACTTGATTTATACATTGTCTTTTAAGATAATATATTAGCGTTGGACCAGTGGTGTAGCGGTTAACATGTCTCCCTGTCACGGAGAAGATCGCGGGTTCGATTCCCGTCTGGTCCGCCAAAAAAATATCTTGAGGACTCGGCCTGGTAGCTCAGTTGGTAGAGCAGAGGACTGAAAATCCTCGTGTCGGCGGTTCAATCCCGTCCTAGGCCACCACGAGATTACAAAGCTTGATGAAAATCAGGCTTTTATTTTTTTGTTTAAAGCATATGTTTAAATAAAAAAAGACCTTACGGTCTAATCTATTTATTGAGGTTATATATCAGTAACACCAAGATCTGAAACGGTACGCCGATAAAGAATAAATACCAATAGTTTCCATCAAAGAAGAATGTGATATAGGCCGCTGCTAGTAAAGTCCAAATAAATACTGAACGGAAAATAACTACTGATTTTGGGTATTTAAACATCCTTCTAGCAGCAATAGAAATCACTAATGCACTAGCAGGTACACACCATAAATATACTGTCCAATATCTATTAATATGAATATCGCCAGTTTTCATATTCCAAATACTAGCTAAATGAATTGTCATACCAATAGTGAAAATAATAGTGATTATTAAACAAACAATAAGAGTTTTCTTATGAAAGTTAGGCGTTTGTTTAATGATTGATTTAAATTCTTGTTCTTTATTATGCTCGCTTAAAATGTAATCAGTAGACACTCCATAGAAGTCAGCAATTTGTTTTAATACATCTACAGAAGGAAGAATAGATCCATTTTCCCATTTAGATACAGTTTTATCACTATAAGAGAATTTGTCTCCGAATTCTAATTGAGTGTATCCAGCTTTTTTTCTTAGGAATGTAAGGTTTTCTCCAACAACTTCGTTTAAAGATTTCATAACAATATTTTATCTTAATAGGAGAATTGGTCAAATATTATCTTTTAATAAATTATTAAATATATTCTAGTTTTTTATGCGATTCTCATATTTTGAGAGTGGGTTTATTCTATAACATTTCTTACGAATTGCTTTCTTTTATATACGCGCGCTAGTCATAATGTGCTACAATAATAAACGGCTTTGGGGCCAATTATGAATATTGATTACGATTTAGTCTATATTATCTTAATTGCGATAAGTGGAGTGTCAATTGTTCTATTGATGCTTTTATCTATCTACTATTTGGTTTATTGGAGTATATCTGCTAGACCAGTACAAATAGTTCCTCATAGTGATAAAAAGACAAAATTTGCGGTTTTAGTCGCTGCTAGAAATGAATCTAATGTTATTGAAAACATTATGAATTCTTTAGATAAACAAACATACCCTCGAGAATATTTTGAGGCATTTTTTATTGTTGAAAGTTTTGATGATCCAACTATTGAGATTGTTAAAAAACATGGATATCAATGGTTTGTTAGAGATCAACTCACTAATGATAGACGCACTAAAGGCTTTGCCTTACAAGAATGCATTAATTGGATGTGGAGAGAAAATAGGAACTATGATTCTTATTTAATCTTTGATGCTGATAATATCTTAGAACCTAATTATATTGAAGCAATGAATGATTTAAGACAAACAGGAGTTGAAGTTGGTTTAGGCTATCGTAGCTTTACTAATGCAGACACTAACTGGGTGACCGCTAACTGCGCTTGTATGTTCTCTTATATGAATCAGATTACTTCCTATGGAAGAAGCATTCTTTTCCATAAGGCAACTTTAATGGGGACAGGCTATTTTGTTGATGATTCCATTATTAGAGATGCTGGAGGTTGGATTTTTACCGGCATGACTGAAGATATCCAGTTAACAAGTTATTGTTATTATCACGATATTTATATGTGCTATTATCCAGCGGTTTGTTTTTATGATGAACAGGCTAGCGATATGAAAACTGTTCATAATCAACATGTTCGTTGGTTAGCGGGATATTTAGCTCCTCGTAAGTTTTTAAGAAAAGCTGGAACTCAAAAGGATTATCATTCTAAGCGACTTCAAAGAATGATGACTAGAGAATTTAAAATCGGAATCATTCCTTTTGTCGTTTTTAATATTGTGAGCTTTTTAGTTGTCGCGGCCGGAATCACCTTCGGTGTGCTTAGTGCATTATATGGACAAGCCTATCAAACAGGAATTATCTTTGCTATAGTCGGATTCCAGTTCTCTGTTTTATATATGTGCTTTGTTTTAGCCTCAATGTTATCAATTATACGTAATCGTAAATATTTAAAATTATCACTTAAAAATCAAATTTGCTGCATTTTAACATATATGTTCTATTTTTATGACTTCTTAGCAGCGTTTATTGATATAGTCTTCCACCCAAGCAAAAGAAACAATTGGGTAAGAATTGATCACTCAGGAACAGTGAATAATAAAGAGATTAGCGATGGCAAGTAAGAAAGATTGGAAAAAAACTAAAGTCATCTATTGGAAAGATGAAAATAAGGACGACTTCAACGAAGTCGGTTTAAAGCGTCCAAATGTTCCAGAAGGTTATAAATATAAAAGAACAAATTTCTTTAATAATTTTATTTCGGGGATTTTTTATCACGGTGTCGCTAAACCTGTTTTAGGGCTTTATTGCTTATGCAAAGGAATCAAAGTTAAAGGAAAGAAGAATCTTAAAAAGCTTAACGGCAAGGGTGCATTTATTATGTCTAACCATGTCGCTATTAGTGATGTTTTTAAATTCCAAGCTTACGTATTCTTTTTAAGAAGAAGAGTAAATATTTTAGGCTATCCTGATACTTTAACAATGCCAATAGTGAGAAATCTAACTAGAGCGTTAGGGTATCTTCCTCTACCTTTACCAGGCGATTTAAAGAATATGGTCTCTTTAGTGGATTCTTTTAAATTCTATTTAGAAAAAAAACAATATATTTTAATTTATCCTGAAGCTCATATTTGGCCATATTACACGAAAATCAGAAACTTCCATGGAGGTTCATTTAATTATCCTGCAAAATTAGAGGCACCTGTACTTCCAGTTGTGGCTACTTGGAGAAAATCTAAATTATGTAAAAAGCCAAAACAAACTCTATATATTTTAGAGCCAATTTTCCCTGATCCAAATAAATCCACAAGCGATAATAAAGAGTATTTATATCAAGCGACTTTAGAAGCGATGAAAAAATGTTCTGAATCTGTCAATCAATATGAATATATTAAATATATACATGTTGAAAATGAAAAAGATAAGCAATAAAATAATTGGCAACATGATTACCGTAAAGAAGAAATTAACCTTACCAGAATATCGAGAAAGAAAAGAAGTTTATAAGACTCTCGGATATAAAGAAATCAGCATGGAAGAAAAAGGATACCACGCGATTGTTACTTATGAGATTGATGAGACCGATAAACATTATCCTGCGATTAAGCATTTAGAAAGAAAGCTTTATCGAAAAGGACCATCTTTTTTACCAGTTATCCTCTTTGTTGGTATATCCTTCATATTCCTTTCCATATTTGTTATTTTTATGGCTGTTCAAGGCAGTCAATTCAATTTAATCGCCAATGCATTAGGATTTTTAATCCCTGCATTTGTCTCCCTTGCTTTAGCGGTTATCTACACATATTTATACATTAGTATAAATAAAAGAATTATCGAAGAGGCACCATATCTCAAAGCAAATTTATCCTCTATTGTTGATTCAATAAAAAAATAAATAAGTCCTTAAGTTTTTGGATAAATTAAGATATAATTTCTCCAATAATGATGAGGGCTTTTTATGTTAGAGTTAATTAAAATTAAAAAAGACTATAAACTAAAAGATCAAGAGCCAGTTCATGCCTTAAAAGGAATTTCTTTAAATTTCCGCAGCCATGAATTTGTCGCTATCCTTGGTCCTTCTGGATGTGGAAAAACCACACTTTTAAATATTACTGGTGGCTTAGACCATTATGATGAAGGCGACTTAGTCATTAAAGGTAGAAGCACTAAAAACTTTACTGAATCTGATTGGGATACATATCGAAATCACTCTATCGGATTTGTTTTCCAATCCTATAACCTAATTCCTCACCAGACTATTATCAAAAATGTTGAACTTGCTTTAACTATCTCTGGCATTGGTAAAGAAGAAAGAACTAGACGCGCTAAAGAAGCTTTAGATTTAGTTGGCTTAAAAGGTTTATATAAAAAGAAACCAAATCAACTTTCTGGCGGACAAATGCAACGTGTCTCTATTGCTAGAGCTTTAGTTAATAATCCAGAAATCGTTTTAGCGGATGAGCCTACTGGTGCTCTTGATAGCGAAACTTCTGTCCAAGTTATGGATATTATGAAAGATATCGCTAAGAATCACTTAGTGATTATGGTTACACATAACCCAGAACTTGCTGAAAAATACGCAACCCGTATCGTGAAGATGAAAGATGGAGAAATCTTAGATGATAGCGATCCATATGATGGTAAGGACGAGGTTTTTGATGAGCCAAAACAAGAAGTTGTTGAAGTTAATAAAGGTAAAAAGAAACATTCCTCCATGGGATTTTTCACTGCTTTTGCGTTATCTTTATCTAATTTACATAGTAAATTAAAAAGAACAATCTTAGTGGCTATTGCTGGCTCTATTGGTATTATTGGTGTTTCAACTGTTTTGGCGGTATCCCACGGAGTTAATAACTTTATCGATGAGATGCAAAATGACTTGCTTTCTTCTTATCCAATTCAAATTGCAGAAGAAAGTGTCGATTTAAATTCTCTTATTACTGGATTAATGAATCAGGAAAAAGAGAATTTAGCGAATTTTGATATTACTACACAAGTTGGTATGGACTCTATGATTAGTTACTTATTAACTAAATACACAGATTTAACTAATGTTAAGACCAATGATATCACTACTGAGTTTGTGGAATATATGAATAAAATGCCAAAGGATTATTATTCTGCGATGAGTATGAATTATTCTATCGACCCAACCAACAATATCTTTACTGCTTTTAAAAAGAGCGAAGAGGCTGATAAAGAAATTATTTCTATTAACGGATTAACTCAGCAATATATTAAAACATTAATGACCGTTAAGGGCTTTAATGAATACGCTCAATTCGTGGATTTGTTCACAAACTTTATGAAACAACTTCCTGCGGAAGAGCCATATTTAAGTACTCAATATGATTTGATAGGTAATTCAAGATATCCAACTAAAGATGATGAAATCTTATTAGTTGTTGATAAAGACCAAACTTTAACCGATTTAGTGTTTGCTCAACTTGGCTATTATCCTCAAGAAACATTCTTAAATGTTGCCAAAAGAGCAATTAAATTAAATGAATTAAAACTTCAATATGAAAAACAAGAACCTCCAATGAGTAAAGATGAATATGAAAAAAAGAAACAAGAAATTATTGATAAATATCAATATAATGTTGCTTTTGATATTGATGAAATTTTAGGACATGAATTCTATTATCTACCACACGAGCAGCTTTATAGCGAAGGTTCCACGTTAGTTTCTCATAAACAAATCACCATGGAACTTAAGGGCGAACTCGCTAGTGGAGGAGATTATTATTTATCTCTAGATTACAATCCTGAAAGTGATTCTTTAAGTGGTAAATCCTTTGAAATTACTTCTGCAGGAGCAAAAATGCATACAGTTGTCGCTACTAGAATGAGCGAAGCTCAAAGAGGCGACCCAACTCATAGTGAATTAGACGGACAATGGTCATATATTTACGTTGATAGTATCGACCGTGACACTCTTGAATTAATTAGTGAATTAAGAACAAAGACATCTATGTCAGAAATCGTTGCTTTTATCATGGCACATCCTGAACTTGCTAGTATTATTCATTTAATGAATATTCAATCATCCAACCCATCTTCACCTAAAGATAGAACCGTTGTATTCAATACAATTACAGGCGCTATTACAGGATTAATGGGACCATATGTTACTAATTTACAACCTAGTGGCACAAATCCTGGTATTACTGAAATTGAACCATTAACTCCAGATTATTCTTATAACGCAGTAATTGATCCTACTGCTAGTAAATATGAAGGAAAAATTAGGCCAATGAAAGTTGTTGGTATTTTAAAACCAAAATCCACAACTAGATTTGGTTCATTAAGACGTGGTGTATATTTCACCAAGGCCTTTACCGAAACTTATAAAACTGACTCTAGAGCAAGCTCTATTTACGCTGATTTTGAAGAACATATTATGGAGAAAAGATACATTGAATCCCAATTCAATGCTTATGTCGAATTTGAATATGATGATTATACGGATGAAGATAATCCAGTGGTGAAAAAAGGCTATGCTGGATGTCTTAACGGCGACCAATCATCAACAATGTCATCTATTTTTGCTTCTTTCTTAAATATGGGCCAAGATAATCTAAAGACTGATAAATTACATTTCCGTGCTTTAGCAGGATTAAAAATAGTGGATATTACTGATCCTGATGATACCTCTATTATTACAGACCACGAAATTAGAAATGTTCCTCAATCAATTTCGATTTATCCAAAGGATTTTGCGAAAAAAGATTTAGTAACTAACTACATCAAAGACTGGAATAAAACCGCTGAAAAAGAAATTACGTATACCGACACAATTAGTGCAATTGTAGCAATTATCTCAACTTTAGTTACTACTGTTAGTATTGCTTTAGTAGCCTTTACTTCTTTATCACTAGTTGTTTCTTGCTTCATGATTGCGGTTATTACTTATATTTCAGTTATGGAGCGTGTTAAAGAAATTGGCGTTATTAGATCTCTAGGTGGACGTAAGAAAGACGTTTCACGTCTATTTATCGCCGAGAACTTAATTACTGGTTTTGCTAGTGGCGCCTTAGGCATTATCGTGACTTATATCTTACAGTTCATTATTAATGCGATTGTTTCTCCGTTTGGAGTCAGTAATATCGCTGCTCTTCCATTCTTATGGGCGTTAATTATGATTGCCTTAAGTATCTTCTTAAGTGTTATAAGCGGACTTATCCCATCATTTAGTGCTTCTAAACAAGATCCAGTGGTGGCTTTAAGAACTGAATAAAAATGAAAAAAGTTGGTCTAGTATCATTAGGATGTTCAAAAAACCTCGTTGATAGCGAGAATATTTTAGGACTGTTTGACCGTAATGGTTATGAAATCACTAATGATCCAAAAGACGCAGATATTATTGTTGTTAATACATGTGGCTTTATTGAACCAAGCAAAAAAGAATCTATTGAAAATATTTTAGAGATGGTTTCTTACCATAAAAAAGTGGTAGTCACAGGCTGCTTAGCGGAACGCTACTACGAGGAACTTAAAAAAGAGATTCCAGAAGTTGATTTATTTATCCCAATTAGAGACTATGATAAATTTAATAAACTATTTTATAGTTTAGATAACTCAATTGACTCAACTTTAGGAGTAGACGACGAATATCGTATTGTTTCTACTGGTCCATATAGTGCTTATTTAAAAATAGGTGAAGGATGTGACAATCGCTGTAGCTATTGTGCAATCCCATTAATTAGAGGCCATTTTGTCTCTAGAGATATGGCTTCAATTATTAAGGAAGCAAAAGATTTAGCCTCTAATGGCATTAAAGAAATAGTGGTCCTTCAACAAGACACCACTAAATATGGAATTGATATAAAAGATCCTCATGTAAATATTGTTTCTTTATTAAAAGAACTTCTTAAAATTAAGGAATTAGATTACATTCGCTTATTATATTTATATCCTGATGAAATAAGTGACGAATTAATTGAATTAATCGGAAATGAACCTCGTCTTACTCCTTATTTTGATATTCCTATTCAACATAGTGAATCATCTATTTTAAAAGCGATGTATAGAAGAGGAGATAAACAGTTCCTTATTAATTTATTTAATAAGATTAGAACTAAAGTCCCTAATGCGATTTTAAGAACCACTGTCATGGTGGGTTTCCCAGGTGAAACAGAAGAAGATGTAGATAATCTCATTGAATTTATGAAAGACATTAAATTTGATCATTTAGGAGCCTTTACTTATTCTCAAGAAGAAGGTACCGATGCTTCGACTTTTGATAATCAAATTGAAGAATGTGAAAAAGTTAAGCGAAAAGATAAAGTAATGAAAGCCCAACAAAAGATTTCTTATCAACAAAACAAAAAACATGTTGGCGAAATTATGGAAGGGCTAGTAATTGGAAAAGATAACGATAATTATTTATTAAGAAGTTATTGGAACGCTCCTGATGATGTTGACGGTAAAATATATTTTACTAGCAACAAAGAATTACATGTTGGAGACAAGGTGAAAGTAAAGATATCTAATGCCTTTGTTTATGATTTAATGGGGGAATATGTTTCCTAAAGGAATTAATTTACTTCCTCATGAAATAGCTCACTATAAGACTTTAGAGTCTTTAGCGGGAGAATGTACTTTATTTTTAAAACGCGATAATAATGCTTTTCCTATAAATAAGCCCTGTAAAGTAGCCTTATTTGGTAGTGGAGCTAGACACACTTTAAAAGGTGGAACAGGAAGTGGAGATGTTAATTCTCATTTCTTTAATTCTATTGAAGAAGAATTAGAGTTAAATGGCTTTGCTATTACCACTAAAAAATGGCTAGATGCTTATGATGAAGTTAAAAAGAATAAACACATCTCTTTTGTAAAAAGAGTGAAGCAAGAAGCTAAAAAGATTGGGATCGGTGCACCTGCATACTCAGTTGGTCAAATTGATAAAGAAGTAGAATATGATTTACCTATTGATGAATATGATGGTGATATTTGTGTATATGCATTAAGCAGAGTTAGCGGAGAAGGTAGCGACCGTAAACTTGAAAAAGGAGATGTCTATCTTACTGACACAGAAATAAAAGATATCCTTTATTTAAATCAAAAATTTGAAAAATTTATTTTAGTTTTAAATACCTGTGGAGTAGTGGATTTATCTCCTATATTAGAAGTCCATAATATCTATTTATTATCTCAACTTGGAGTAGTGACTTCTTCTATTTTAGTTAAAGTTATTTTAGGAGAAATTAATCCAAGCGGGAAACTTTCAGACACATGGACTAACTTAGCAGATTATCCATATATAAATGAATTTGGTGATATCAACAACACTCGATATTTAGAAGGAATTTATGTTGGATATCGTTATTTTAATTCAAAAGGAATTAGACCATCTTTTCCATTAGGATTTGGACTTTCATATAGTAAATTTAGCTATCAATTTGTTAATAGTGAAATAGATGAAGATATATTAAAACTGAAGGTTAATGTCACCAATGAATCTGATTATCCTGGAAAAGAAGTTATAGAAATATATAGTTCCTCTAAAGGAAGAATAAATACTCCTAAAGACACTCTTATATATTTTAGTAAAACTAGTGAAATCAAAGCGCATAAAAGTGAAGAGTTATCTTTATCAATTAATCTAGATTCATTAAGTGTTTTTGATGTTGATTCTAAACAAAAAATTATTCAAAAAGGGACGTATATTGTTAGAGGCGGAAATCAAAGTATAGACCTCACTAATATATTAAAAATCAAAGTTAAAGAAGATATTATTCTTGATGAATTTAAACCTGTTTTATCTAAACCTGACTTTGAAGATTTACTGATTAACCCTATAGAAGACTTAGACGAGATTAAAATCAAAACAGTAGAGATTAGCAAATCAAATTTTAAGCATCAAAAACATGATTTATCTGGCAAATTTAATGTAAAAATTCCAGAATTTATTAAATCTTTATCGCTTGATCAGTTGATTTTATTAAACCTTGGAGACTATAAAACTGGACTTGCTGGAATAATTGGTCAAGCAGGTTCGTTAGTTCCAGGAGCAGCAGGAGAAACTACTTTAAGAATTCCTGAAATCACTAACTCTTTAGTTATGGCGGACGGCCCTGCTGGGTTAAGATTAATTAGTGAATATAAGCTTAATAATAAAGGTCATTTTAATTTAGTAGAAGATTCAATTATGAAGGGGATTATGGATTTCCTTCCTACAATAGCAAAAAAACTCCTTTTCAATGTTAAAAAGAATCACAAGAAAAAAGGAAATATTATGTATCAATATTGTTTTGCAATTCCAATTGCCACCGCTGTTGCTCAATCATTTAGCGAAGATGTTTGTTATCAAATTGGTAGGTTAGTAGCAGAAGAGATGAAATTATATGATATTGATATCTGGCTTGCCCCAGCTATGAATATCCATAGAAATCTTTTGTGCGGACGTAATTTTGAATATTATTCTGAAGATCCTTATTTAACTGGGGTTATTGCTTCTAATGTTGTTAAAGGTGTACAAAGCTTAGATAAATTAGCTTGTGTTAAACACTTTGCTTGTAATAACCAAGAAACTAATAGATTTAATTCTAACTCCATTTTATCTGAACGCTCTTTACGCGAAATCTATCTAAAAGGATTTGAGATTGCAATTAAAGAGTCTAGCCCAAGCGCAGTGATGTCTAGTTACAATCTAATTAATGGGGTTCATGCTTCAGAAAATAAAAACTTATTAATTAAGACATTAAGAGAAGAATGGGGATATAAAGGCTTAGTGATGACTGATTGGATTACTACTGGTCAAATCAATATTAAAAAAAGTATTCATCCTTCAGCTAGAGCATCAAAAGATTTGTCTAATGGTATCAATATTTGTATGCCTGGAAGTAAAAAAGATATAAAAGATATCAAGCGAGCACTAAAGCAAGGTGAAATTACTATAGAACAATTAAGAATGAATGCTTCTATTGTTTATTCTTATATCGTCGGAGAAAAATTTATATAAATATCCTTGTATTAGAGGGGAATATTTGTTTATAATCATTAAGCGTAAACCGCTTGCCTCCTTAGTTAAGTGGTATAACGGATCCATGGTAAGGATCTATTGCTAGTTCGATTCTGGCAGGAGGCACCAAAAATGTAGGTTAAGGCTGATGCTTGTTGTCAGTCCTTTTTTCTTTATTTCATAAAGAATAAAGTGGTATTTGAGATATCAGTCATGCCTAGAGACCTAAAATTTGACAAAAATCAAAAATGCCTATTCTACAAAGCAGCCCAGATTATACAAAACGGACTTTTAGGTTTATTTTTTTAATAATAATTAAATAAGTAGTTTTTGAAAAGAAATCTATAATTCGGTATAAACAAGATGATTTTTGTCTTATAAAATTAGAATATGGAATGGTATAGAATTCTTAATTTTATTTTGCAAGGTATATACTTACCTATTCATCTGGTTTTTATCGTTTCTTTAATTAAAAATAGAAAACCAACACCTATTTGGCACTTTTTTATTGTGGTTGTTATTGGCTTATGGATTATGGTTTCTGGTAGGTTTTTAGAGACCATCGCTTATATCTTTTATCCAAATAACGATTTTTACATTTTCGCTGTTTATTACCAACTTGTCGGAACCACATTTGCATCGTTTGCTTTCTTGCTTTGGAACCTATATTTAGCAAGATGCGATAAACTAGCAAATAAACCGATTTTTAGAATAGCTTTATTTTCTGTTGCTGCATTTATCTCTATTTTTGTTTGCACAAATTCACTGCATCATCTCTTTTATGAGAAATTAGTGATGGGAGAACAGGTTCAACACGGAAAACTATTTTATCTATGCTTGGTATTGGTTTATGCCGCCTTGTTCATAGGCTATATCATATCTATCATTCATATCATTAGAAAAGAAAAGAACAAGGTTATTAAGATAATTGTTTTCTCCTTATATCCGCTTTTGCCGGCTGTTACAGCGTTGGTGAGGTCTATTACTGGAGTTGATGAGCTTGATTTTACGCCAATCATCATGTTTGTCGCTGTCTTCTGCATGTATATCATCGTCTTTAAATTTAATTCGCTTAGTTTGATTAGTAAATCAATTGAAAGTGTTTTAGAAGAAATTCCAAATATAGTGGTTCTATATAATCCGCAAAAAGGCATTCTTTATCAAAACAATAAAGAAAAGAAAGAGCTGACTGATAAAGTAATAGAAGAGGTTAATAAGCAAAATAATGTCAAGTCATTTGAACTTGTTTTTAATGACAGTCATTTCTATATTGAAATAAATAAAGATGGCGACAATGAATTAATCATTATCAACAATATTGATGATGTTTATTTAGAAAGAAAAGCAATCGAAGAAAGTATTGTTGAAGCAGAAAAACTCATCAACGATTTAAATGAGAAAAAGAATACAATACAAACCTATATTAATGCTTTGTATGATTTACCAGATTTAAAAGAAAAGGTTACTAGCTTGACTAATGCTCAAAAAATAGTGTTATCGAATATAGCGATAATTAAAGAACATTTTATCGCCATTAAGAACAATCCAAAAAATAGCAAAGCATTACTTAAGGAAACCGCTACTTTATGTCAAGAAACAATTATGATTATTAGAAAAGCAGTTAATAAATTAAGTGGAGTAAGCGCTAATGAATAATTATAAGACGATATTTGATAGTTTCCCTTCACCATTTTTCATCCTAGATTCTTTTGGTTATATTTTGAAATACAACAAGCGTGTTGGTTTCAAAGGCATTAAAAAAGGGAAAAAGTTAACTGATTTAATACCTGATTGTTTGCAAAATAAAGAAGGTAAATTTGTTTATAACAACATCTTTTTTAAACGCATTACTAAAGAAATATATGACGATGAGCTATTAATTAATTATGCTGTTGTTTTAATTGATGTTACAGAAAAAGAGTCAATTAACAATCGAAAACAAGAAAAACAAAAGGAACTTCAAGTTCTTGCCAATAGTTTAAGAGAGTCTAATCAAGAATTAGAAAATCTTTTAGAAGAAATCAAGTCATTATCTGATTATGCTGAACAAATAAGATTAGCAAGAGTCATCCATGATAATTACGGTCACGCAATAACGGACTTATTTATGATTTCTAATATGTGTTTAGAGTCCAAAAACAATAATCCGAAAACCTATAGACAATTAATTATTGAAGGTGAGAAGATCATTGACAAGATTTTATCTCCTGACCAATTTGAAGCCGGCTCTTTGAAAGAACTTTTGATTTCTTTATCTAAGATTTCTGAATTCCCAATTGTGATTACTATAAATGGCGAAGAACCTGACTTTATTAAGACACAATACAAATTAATTAAAAAAATTTGTAAAGAAGCTTATCACAATACATTAGACCATTCTTTAGGAAACCAAATGTTTATTAATTTAACAATGAATGAGAAAGATGTAATTTTGGAAATCTATGATGATGGGAAGTGGCATGGAGAATTTGAAAAAGGTTTTGGACTTACCTCAATGGAAGATAATGTCGTTGCTTCTAAAGGGAAAATAGACTTTGTACATCAAGAAGGACAAGGGTTTAAAATAATAGTAATGTGGAGTAAATAAATGATGGACAAAATAAAAATAATTATCGCAGATGATCACCCAGTCACAATTGAAGGATTAAAAGTTACTATTGAAAAATGGGATGATTTTGTTGTCATTAATACTGCGAATAATGGACAAGAATTATTATCGATATTAGAAAACACACCTGTAGATATCGCTCTTATCGATATAAGAATGCCAGTATTAGATGGTATTGAAACCATTAGAATTATTAAGAATAAATATCCAAATGTCCGAACAGTTGCTTTATCCACTTTTGATGATGTCGATACAATATCTCGTTCTATAGAAGCTGGATGTGATGGTTTTCTTTTAAAGGTCATTGAATCCAATCAATTAAGACAAGCGTTGCTCAGCGTGATGGACGGCATTAATGTTGTTGATAAAGCTGCGTTAGAACTCTTAAAAAATAAAGAAAAAATTGAAAAAGAATGCAAATTTTCAGAAAGAGAATTACAAATACTTGAATATATCTGTAATGGTGATTCCAATAAAGAAATTGCTGCTAAATTATCTCTACAAGTAGGGACAGTGAAAAACATTGTTTCCTTAATGCTTTCTAAATCATATTGCGTGAGCCGTGCCGCTTTAACGCGTTTTGCTTTAGACAATCATTTGGTCAAAACAAACAAATAGAATAAATAGTGACTTTTGGAATGACTTATGGCACTTGTTTATTGTGCTAATTTTTCCTATATTCTCGAATGATAAATAAAAAAATTATTTTGTTTGGGAGGAAATTTAATTATGAAAACACAAATCAAGAGCTTGTTAGTTTTATCTGTTTTATCATTTTTTTCATTGGCTGGGTGCAATGCGACCGAAAACATCGTTAATCCAGGAGATGATGAGACAGGAGAAAACCTTCCTTATTCATCAGAGCAAGCCAAAAATAGATTATTAGAATTAGGCGAAACAAGTGGTTTTGAAATTACCTATCAAGCTTATAACGATGATGATGAAGAGATTGTCAATTATACCTTTGGTATGAAAGACAATATTGCTTGGCAAGATGATGGTGTAGATAAAGAAGCCATTAAAAGGACTGATAGTGGCTTAGATATTTTTGATTATGATTCAGAAACACAAAGCTATGTACAAACTTATACATATTCAGAATCTGATGCTGTTGAAGTATATAACTCGTATGTAACCAGTTACACTGCAGTGTTTTTCATGGCTAACGCATATGATGGCATGGAAGGATACCACAAAGTTAAGGATTTGACTTTCGCAGGAAGAAGCGCGACAGAATATCGTTATGATTTAACTGTATATGCGGTCGAGGTTCATTTAACTACTGTTATCGATAAAGAGATTGGCATCACATTATTCTGGGATGCTAGTGGAAAAACCTATGAAGGCGAAAGTGGTTCTGCGACATTCAAGGTTTCTTCATTTAAGACCGGAAGTCAAGTTGTCGCTCCAGTAATTGGATAAAAGAGGTGTTACGCATGATGAAACTGTTTAAATTTGGGTTAATATCATTAGCTTTATCACTCTGCATTGGAAGTGGTGTTTTTCTGTTAAAAGGGCAAAAAGCGCCAACTAAAGTAGAAGCTACTGCCGTTAGCATTCTTAATCCGACTTTTATAAACGATTACCAAAATCTTAATGGGCAAAACTGGTCAAGCAATGACGATCCTTCTGATGGTCAATCCAGCGATGCAAACACATACAAAAATGCGCTTAAATCAACAACCAGTGGTTTCACGAACTATAGCGTTTTTACTATTACTACACACGAGAGCAGCAATGTATCAGATGCTTCATATATTCAAGCAGCCTCTGGTTCAACTGACGATTTTTTAGCTCAATATGTGCCAGCGCATATGGAATTTGTTGTTGCTCCGTATACAAAGGTTACTTATAGTTTGACTTTTAGACTAAGCGCTTATAGATCTAAAACCGGAAATAACGCAAGTACAAGAGCGGATTTCTCTACCGAATTCTTTTGGTATGGAGAAACCGCTCAAACTCCAACAACCTGGTTCTATCATAGTAATGACTTTACAACATCAACAGGAAGAGGCTATTCACAATATCGAGTAGCCGACGAGGTTCCAGGCAATACTGCTAGCCACGATGTTGTTAAATCTTTCACATTTGAAAATAACGCATCTTCTGAAGTAACCAAAAAGGTGTATTTTGGAATGTTCTGTTATATTGAATCTTCTGGAAAAGCTGGTAATTATACTGGAAAATTATCCGTTGTTTCTTCGACAAAAGACGTTTCAAATGCGGTGGCTTCAGTTAACGGAACTAACTATTATACTTCTGCAACTGCTTTGTCAGCATATAATGCTGCTTCCAATTCAACTATGACTCTTATTTCTGACTTAGATTTTTCTGCAAATCACTATTCTCTCAGTTCAGCAGGAGGAACAGTCAACTTAGTAAACCATACTATTAATTTAGCAAATAGAGTATTATACATTGCCGCAGACACAACTATTACAGGCTCTTCAGGAGGCAAGGTAACTTCGACTTTTGCTTACGGCACGATAGCGATTAACGCAGCAGCAGTTTTAACTTTAAGTGGATACGCAAAAATTGAAAATACTTGTACTGACACATTAACAGCTAGAGCAGTTCTTCTTGGCAACGCAAACGCTAAAATCTTTGTTGAAGAAAACGCACAAGTAATATCCAATTATTATGGAATTCAAAATGATAATGGATATATCTATTGCTCTGGCAAGATTATTTCTAATAACTCCTCATATGCTATTTATGTAGGTTCATCTGATGAAGCAAATAAATATATATTCTTATATGGTAGCAATGTTCAAGCTTTAAAAGTGCGTA
>Ga0247611_10001500_pt1 | contig 41238 bp, 39 predicted proteins | sample 177DNAGHGhighgp2_FD_192422 | JGI IMG/M metagenome (GOLD analysis project Ga0247611, IMG submission 192422) | Sheep rumen microbial communities from Palmerston North, Manawatu-Wanganui, New Zealand - 1770 DNA GHGhigh gp2 | ecosystem: Host-associated > Mammals > Digestive system > Stomach > Rumen... | reverse complement strand
CCAAATCAACATACTCATGACCGTTAGCATTATAATCATCATGAATTGGTTGCGAATAAGCTTGAGGAGTGGATAAAACAACGCCAACAAGTAATAATCGTATAATCCTATATGCCTCCATATTATTCCCACTCTTCAATTTCATTTGAGCAGAGAAGGTCAATTGTAATATGTATTTTTGAATTCTCATAATCTGTTTTTTGTTTATCTTTAATTTGTTGTTATTCCCATTACGATACCATGGAGTCTGGCCCTGGGATTAATTAACCAAACATGGCGATAGAAATGTTCAATAACCAGTGAACGGTTAATCCGGCATGTTGGGGTCCCAGACGGGACGGATGTTCAGCCAATTGTATCTTTCCTGCATCACGAAGTCTATCTTACCGCTATTGGGCATCCATCCGCCATTGACATTATCCGGAATATACCTGAAAGAGTATGCTTTACCTTCATTGTCCAGTGTGCCGCACCAGCGGGCATCGCCAAATCCTATCTTTATCACATTGCCGTTAGTGCCCTCTATTATCCCTAAATAACTTAAAGAGGACACCCATTTGGAAACATTACAGTTTGCAATCAGCTCTTCAACATCAGCCTTGGATGGCATCCTCCATTTGCCTCCCAGCATAAGATGCACCACATCATGCTCCGTGCCGCATATGTCAGCGCCTATGTCCGTGTAGGTACCGCTGCCAGCGTCCCAATGCTCGTAATGTGATTTGAGCCACTCCACAGTGGGGTTGTTGGAGTTCTTCTCAGGAAAGACCATATGTGAATGAGCGCCCCATTGATAATAACTGGTTTTCAGCCTCTGATTGACCGGACCGGACTCATTCAAGTCGCATGAGGCCCATAGTATACCACTCGGCAGAGCCAGGTCTACAGCGGTTTCCATGAAATCCCTTGTACTGAAAGATGTCTCTTCGGAGTATATGTACCCAGGCTGGATGGATGATTTTGACAAATACTTGACATATTGCCTTACATGGTAAGTCCTGCCCGGGAGCAACTCAATGAAGGGTTTTCTATATGATCCGCTAGCAGTAGTATTAAGAGGATAGATTGTTGAGGTGTTGATGTCACAACCAACGGATTCAGAAAGCAGGAATCCGACTTCACAGCATACAGCATCTTCCTCGTCCATCTTGACGCTGGTTTTTGCCACAGCGTCAAAATAATTGATGCTGTCCATCCTTACCGCTGACAGTATAGGATTGAATGTTTGTGTACGGACAGTTTGAACCGCGCTTGTTTCCCGCTTTCCATCATGTCCTTGCCAAAACAGACAAAAACAGTACTCCGTATCGGGATAAAGGCCGGTTATAACTCCAGAATACAACTCTCCGCTATTCTTGGCTTGGTCAAACACCATTAATCCATCGCTGGTTATGCCGTCTTTCCACATACGGAAGAGGGTGCCATAATCTGCAGACTTCTCACAATAAAGGACGCCACACTTCCCCAGAGCGAGGTCCACCTTGGAGATTCCTGTAAACGAGCCTGTAATACTTACAGTGAAAGATGTGGCACTCACTCCACTTACCACAAGATTGTCTGCCGTTTCAGGGGCCTCATCCGTTGGCTTGTCACCGCAGGATGACAGTGAAAGGATGACTATTCCAAACAACACCTTAGATATGACTGCATTTCGCATAAGATTTGTACTATTATAGTTAAACATTACCTTTTAGTATGCCGTGGGTATGGTATGGTCCAATGATAATAAACCATATTTGGCGGTAGAGATGTCCTATGAGCTGTGAACGGTTAATCCGACATGTTGGGGTCCCAGACGGGACGGATCCATTGATTGTAGATGCGCATCTGAGTCCCTATTTGTATTCTTCCTGTACCGGATATATAAACAGAATAATCGTTATAGTCGGCATTAAAAACAAAATAATACGGATTACCGTTATCACTCAAAGTACCACACCAATATGCACCGTTGCCTAACATGAATTGTATGGTTTTGCCGTTACTGCCAACTACTTCACCTACCTGTGCGGTATTTTCATATATGTGACCAGACACTTCTATTGAATATTGCACCTTCTCTATCTTTGTCAAGTCACAATTTGCAATAAGCTCATCCACATCGGCTTTTGTGGGCATACGCCATTTCCCCCCAAGTACAGCCCTTGCCACATCATATTCCGTACCACTTATTTCATTGCCTATATCTAAGAAACTATCATTTTCACGATTATAATATTTGTATTGGGAATAATACCAATCGTTGTTAATGCCACCTGTTGTAGGATAGGCAAACGGTACCAGCATACCCCACTGATAGTTTGAGGCTGAAGCACCTGCCTCAAACTTATTATCCCCTAAGTTGCATTTTGACCACTTTATGCCACTTGGCAATTCAAGGTCAACATACATCTGATCTGAACTGACAGTAGCAAAGCTGTTCTCGGGACCATAAACAAAGGCATAATCACCTGTCCTTGTCTTGTATTTGGCAAATGGACGGCAATAATAAACACTGTCAGGTTTCAAACCGCCTACAACGACTGTCATTCTGTTATTAAAATCACCGGAATAGTCCAATATGGATTGAGCATTTTCTTTATTCACGCCCAATGATTGCGATATCATTATACCAATTGAGCAACTGCTTACGTCAGAGGCATCCATAGAGACGCTGATTGTGGCTTCAGCATCAATATAATGGACATTGGCATATTTGAGTTCATCAAACTTTGGACTGAAGCTTGAGGTGGTGAAAGAATAGACACTACTTATTTCACGGACTGTGTTGTCCTTGTTTTGGAAGAACAGACAAAAGTCATATTCAGTGTCAGGATATAATCCTCCAATACTGCATGAGTATGATTCACCTGAGAATGAGCCTTTTGCAGAGATACTGCATTCCACGTCATCATCACCATTCTTCCAGGACTGAAATATCTCTGCAGCCATATCAGACTTGGGACAGTACAATACGCCATGTTTGCCCAGCGCCATGTCTGCCTTAGAAATGTCTTTGTATGTCCCTGATATGGTTGCCGTAAAGGATGTAGGCATAACCTGTCCTGCAACCACCTTGCTTGACTCTTCAATTACAGGATCTTCCGTTGACTTGTCACCGCACGATGACAGGAACAAGAAAACAGCAACCATCAATAGATAAATAGGATAACAGAATCTTTTCATGTTAATGCTTATTTTTTCTAATATATTATTTTGATCAGTTACATATTCTTATTGTCTGTTTTACTTCTTTTTTTCTTTGTGTTTGAAGTATCTGCTGTTTTTCTGAAGATCAGTTAGAGGGGCTTGGTACAATTCCGGATCGTAGATAATAGGAATGTAAACTTGATAATATGTTGTCACATTGTCTTGGATATTCCCTGAAAAAGCCAACACTGTATCATAATGAAATCTGCCTAAAATCACGCCATTAAATCCGTCCTTTACTGCTGCTTCACGAATTTTTACTTCGGTTAATGAAAGAGCCCATTTTTCTCCACTGCCACCATCCTTCCTGTCACTTACTTTGACAAAATCTGGAATAGTGCCAATGCGCCGGTATTGGTCTGGTTTATTATCCTCTGTAAAGAATCCAACCTCATAAAAATCAATCTTATTTGTGGATGAGCAAAGTCTGGAAAGAGTACAACTGTTTGAAAACAATAGTACACTCAAAATCATTGTCAACCGCACGTATTGCATTTTTTCTATCCTTTTTTCTATTATACGAAGGTTTTTGAATACCAAAATAAGCATTTTACAAAGAATAATCAAACACTTTTGAACTTATCATCTGTTGAATAATGATTATTTTGGCTACAGGTAGGATATTATTAATTAATCTTTACAATTGGGGCAGTAGAGAACGCCATGCTTGCCCAGTGCCACGTCAGATTTGCCCAATCCCTGGAACGTTCCTGTAACCGATGCCGTGAATGCAGTCACATTCACGCCGGTTATCTTTATATCGTCCGAACCCTGAATATCCGTTCCTCCATCGGAGTCATCACCGCATGACACAAACGCGGCAAGAACCAATGCAGACACTAAACTTGAAATATACTTAACCAAATTCATATAGAGGTTTTTTGTTTTGGAAATAATTTACTCCACAAATAAAATGCAAAAAACTATGACAAACGCAAAAAATAATGCTGAAAAATGCTGAAAAAGTTAATTAAATTAACATTTACAAAAACACAATTATTGTACGGACTACCGTAAGACTTTTATTTAGAGTTGATTATGAGTGCCAACTCTTGCGGTATTTTATTTTTTATACGAGCCTTTACACTTGTTACAGTAGAATACCCCTTATCCAGTATCAGACTGGTATCTTTGTTATCATATTTCAATAAAAAGCATATTAGACATTCAAATTCACTTTTACTTAACACACATTTTTTGTTATTAAGTGTCTGATATAAACCTTTGAAACAGGTACAGATATCATGTTTTATGACCGAAGAATCATTGGAGCTGATTTTCCTAACAGAAAACCCTTTGATTAGTATTGTATAACCAACGCTTCTTTCAAAGTTCACCCGGCATAGGTCAAAAATATCTTTCAATGTATCACCTGTTCCAATGCTTACAGATTCCAGTAGAATGTCATGTTTATCAATATAATACTGCTTTCTGCTTCTGTCTCTCTGTATGAGATAGATGATGGATACAAACATCAATATTACAGATGTTATGATTATTGATGTATATAGTTTATATTTCATCCTTGTGATATCAATCCTGTTTCTCTCTTCTGAATGAGACAATAGTATGGAAGTTATTTCTTCATGATTAAGAAGAGTTCCAATAGATTCAACGGCCATGTCACATAGAGTGAAATAATGCAAGGATGAATCCGGCTGATTCAGACGGATATAAGATTCTGCCAGACAGGAATAGTTGGAATATTCAGTATAAATATCTCTTTGATTAGACATAGATTCATTAAAACATATTATTGCAGAATCTATCTGATTAAGGTAAAGATAATTTATGCCGCGTTGGTTAAAACCTGCCGCACGATGTGACTTACTCGAAATACAATAGTCTGTCCATGAGTTTGATTTGTAATAATCCTTTTCATGGTATGTCGCAATTTTGGCCATACCAAGATATGCTTCTAACCTATTAAAAAGCGAGAGGTTAGGGTTATTAAGGAATCCCTGTAATAACGTATTGGATATTTCAAAATCCTCATTTTGTAAGTGTATTAATGATTGTTTAAAGTCAGAATATGCAATCAAGACAGAGTCATTAAGCAGTTCTGAGACTGCTTTTGTTCGCTTGTACATATCAGATGCTTCTTTCAGCATATCTTTTCTAAACAGAACATCACCTATGTTTTGTTCTGTCAATGCATAATAGCGTAAAATAGTATCAGGAAAAAGATCTTTAGCTTTTAGAAATGATTCTATTGCTAATGCATCATCATGCAGTTCATTATAAACACATCCCAGACTATACCATGCCATAGCCGCATGGTAGTCTTTTTGTTTTGTGCCGTAATAATCTGTAGCTATACGTATAAGGCTGTCATTAGGGATGATACGGTACATCTTATAGTCAATTTGTGTCTTAAGCATGGCATATAGAGCTTGGTCCCTTTTAGCAGTTGGCACATCCATGGAATTAATAAGAGAGTCTGCGGTCACCACATCACAATCCATCAGTTGTTCAACCTTAGATAGTCTGTTGTCAACACATCCCATCAGAAACCACTCTAATGTAATAAACATAAGGGCCATCCTTGCGAACTTTCTTGTCCCCAATAAACAGTCTGGTCCCTTACAAATACAATTGGCGGTTCTACCTTTTTCCACTATACGGGATATCATCATCTCTGCTCATGTCTTAATAATATCTGGCTAAACTATTACTCAGCGCAGATGGCGCTGTAGTAAGCGTAGAAATCACTCCACTTGTAGTAGGGGTAGCAGTCAGTGTCGAGCGGGAGCTGAACCTCATAGCCGTTCTGGAGACACTTGACCAGAATCTCGGGGTTTTTCTTGCTCTTGTAGAATATGAACTGCAGGTTTCCGGCCTTTCCTATCTGGAAGTCCTGGAAATAGTATTTGAGCTGGCTGGCATCGGTCACGCCGCCCTTGGGCATGTTGATGCCCATAATGATGTTGAGCGGGCCCAGGTTGGTGTCATGGCCAAAGCGCAGGGAAGCAATATCGTTGCATTCTCCGTCTATGACCATTTTGGCCTGATCCAGAATGTCCTGAACGATGGGTTTCATAACGTTGATGTCCCTGTACCAATTGCGGTATGAGTTCAGGTTGGTGCGCTCCCAGCCGGCGGTCAGCTCCTCGGGCTTGAAAAGTCCAACCAGAAGTTCCTCATGACCGATGCTGGGCAGTGAGGTGTAGAGGTTCTTGAGGTTGCTGTATATGCGGCGGGAACTGCGTGAAAGCCCTTCGGTGCTGGTAAACAGACGTGCCACAATCTCATCGGGCGATGCCACTTGAGGGGTCTCGGGATTGAAATTGGTCATGTCAAGCTGTGCAATTGCACGCGGAGCCCTGACGCGGTAGGGATTGTCATCTGCATCGGGCTTGACACCGGGCAGTGTGGCTCTGGATGCCTGCTCGTAGATATCGATCTTGGGGTTGCACTGCACCAGTTCCTGGCAGAATGCGGCCATACTGGTTATGCATCGGCCGGTAGTGGATGATATGGCGCGAATGGTGCCACCCTTTTTGAATACTTCCGGGAAACTCTCATACATCTTGCGTGCAATGGCCTGATGCTGGTCCCAGCCAACGCGGGTAAGTTCGCCCATGCCGGCCATGAACTCGGGGTAGAGAGCCTTGAACTGACGGTAGAACTTCTCGCCCTCGGCGTTGAGCAGATGCTTGTCGTGAGCCTCGGTAAAGATTGTGTCCAGCTCCAGATAGAGCGAGTTGTTCCAGTAATAACGCGAGCCGTGGCGTGCATAGTGGCTGATGTAGAAAGGCTTGTAACCCTTGGGCGCCTTGGTCAGGGCAGGCGCATCGAAAGTATAGGGATAATCGGTACCGTATGATTTACGGGGATCGGCCTTTATCTCATCCAGTACATTCATGCGCTGGGCGTAAGCGAGTGCGCTTACCAGCAGCGCTGCTATAATCAGTATTCTTCTCATTGTATTTTAAAATTGGTTAGTTTAAAAAAAGTGACGCATTGTTAAATGACGCATTGTTCGCTCGGCCCGAAGGGACGCTTTGACTTTCCCCCTCCGGGGCCGTCGAGCTAAACCTTCACCAAGCGAAGCGACTGAAAGAAACGACCCCTTTACGTCAAAAAAGTGACGCATTGTTAAACGACCCCTTTGCGTCAAATGGTATAGGTCCAGCAGCGGCGGCGCCGGTGGGTGTAGTGCTCAAAATGCTTCCAGATATTCTGTACATTGGCATTATCCTCAAGCATGGGTCCGGTCTGGCAGTCTATGCCTCCGTGACTCTGGATGGCCTTGATGCCTTCACGCAGTATGATACATTCCACACCCTTCTTCTGGTCTTCGGGACGTACACCTATCATGTAGAAGTCTATGTGCCGATGGTCATTGAGGTCACCCAGCACCTTAAGGGCAGAGAACAGCCCCAGTTTACCATGGCTGGCACGTATACCGCGGCTAATGGAAGGGGCGATGAATCCGAACCCTACCAGATCACCCTGCTGGTTCTGGACCATGAGCGAATACTCGGGTCGGCCAACCAGGGCTATCAGATGCTCCATGTTCTCAATCTGCTTGGCAGAGAGAGGCACCACACCGTGAAGCTTGGCAAACGCCACGTTGATTATCTCCATTGCCTTGCGTATGTAGGGACGCACCTCCTTCATGTTACGGAACTTCTTGATGGAGTAGCCGTAACGTTTCTCGGATATATCGGCTATCTGGTCCATCTTGGGCGGCACCTTATCCGGAACAATCACCTTGGTCTCAGTCCAGTCCCATTTCTTGGTCAGGCCAAGACGTTTCATGTGCTCGATGTAGTAGGGGTAGTTGTAGAGCGTGATGTACATGTCCAGCTGGTCAAAGCCGTCCACCAGCATGCCCTGCTTGTCCAGATTGGAGAATCCCAGCGGACCCACCACCTCGGTCATGCCAAGCTCACGCGCCCATGCTACGACGGTATCAAACAGCGCTTTCGAAACCTCAAAGTCATCTATAAAGTCAAAACGCGTAAAACGCAGCTGCTTTACATTGTCCTTCATATTGGCGGCACGGTTCAGTATGGCGCCGATGCGGCCCACAACCTTGCCGTCACGCAGAGCCAGCCAGAGCCGGCTGTCGGCATAACTGTATGCTCCGTTCTTCTTGGGGTTGAATGTATCCATCTCATCGCCGATGAGCACGGGTACGTACATGTCACACTCTCTGTACAGGTCTATGGGAAACCTGAAAAGCCTTTTCTTGTCCTTGTCTGTAAGGACCTCCTTTATTTCAAGCATATCTATTACCAGCAGAAACCTACTCCGAGCAGGTTCTTTGCACTTTCTAAGTTCTTGGATGCGGGGTTTTCACCGTTTATCAGATACCGGTACTGATAGCGATAACTGATTATGATGCGCCATGAACGGACGGCAAGTCCAATCTCAGGTGCAATTCCGTTCATCCAATGATAGCTCTCTTTATACTCCGATACATCTTTGTTTGATGATGAGGGGTTATAGTCCGGATTGGGTATCTTTGAATAGAAACCGCCTCCTGCATAGCTGAACGGAGTCATGAGCAACCATACCTTAGGGATATACTCATTCTTGCCGCGGGTATAGAGGCGCATTGTCCAACCGAAACTGACCATAGCCTGATATGCAGGCCTGTCGGGAACGATAACCTTACCTGAAGCCGGATCAGTTTCTGTTATCGGCTCAAGGTTCTTTGAAACCATGTCAATCATTCCCTTGTCAAATCCGAATGACAGATATCCTCCGGTCTTGTCAGGCTTGAGTCCGGCATACATGAGGCCGATTTTGCAGTCCGGCGCAAAGATGTATGACAATGAACGGGTATGGTTGTCCTGCTTATAGCGCTTTAGTTGGATGTAAGCCAGGTTGGTGCCGGCCAATGAAGCCTGGGGGTTGTTCTGGGCTATGGCATGCTCATATAACTCACGAGCCTCGTCATAGCGTTTGGAGTCAAAATAGGCCTGTGCCACATCAATGTCATGCTTGCTGACGCGGTTGAAATTTTCATTGGCGTTATAATACAGGGTCTTGACAAGCTCGCAGTTGGGGTTCTCGGTCATGAGTTTCAGGTAGAGAAACCGTGCGTTGTAATAGTCTTCGGCATCGGAATATGCTGCAGCCCTTTCTGTCCATGCCTTCAGGGAATCGCACTTATCGATGTATTCATCCAGATGGTTGGGCGTTTCGGGATATTCCGGGCACTGCTTTGCGATATTGAACTGGTCAATAGCGGCATCATACATGCCGTCTGTCATCAGACTGATACCGGATTCGGATGCAGTATAGAATAGGGAGCGCAACTTGGAGTAGGGGTCAGACACCATGAACTCCAGTTTCTCCTTGTCGCTCAGGTTAAGCGGAATGTAGTGCTTCCTGAATCCTTCGGCCACGATGGACAACTGACGGCCTTTGAAAGACGTTCCTTCCTCCTTGGTCTTGAAGACGATGCTGTAAACCTTCTCCGGACCTTCGGTTGTGACGGTCAAATCCAGATTGGCGTCATAATTGGATGCCAGCACAAGGTCAAAAGGTTCCTGGCAACGTATTATTACCTGAGCCTCATGACGGTCGCCGCATGGGTAGACACTCAGTTCGGGGGTGATGTTGTTCACAATCAGGGTCTTGAGCTGATCCTGTGCGTTCACACAGACAGACATTGCCATAAAAGCAATGGTCAATAGTATTCCGGCTTTGGGTTTCATAAAAAACTGTTTTCGGGTTATCAGATACTGAACATGTCAAGGGAGAAGACTTCATCCCTGGGCAGTGGCTTTCCGTTGTATTTGTCCGGCTGCCAGGTGCGTACCTGGATACTTGGATTCAGCTCATCCTCAAAGTTGATCATAAGGAACAGATAGCCTACATCCGAATAGTTTGAAGAGTTCCAGTGCTGTTTGAGCGTGACACCGAATATGTCATCGCGCTTGGGGTGACGCATCACCTCGATCTCGTCAAATACAAGGTTTATGTAACTGTTGTTCTTGAAACACTTCTTAAGGTTGGTTATGTACTCCTCTTTGGTTGATTTCTGATACTGGATCTGTTCGGTGTTGAGAGACTGTGATGTGAGGTCCTGCTTTTTCTTGTCAATCTTGACCACTTTGCCGGTAATGATAAGGGCGTTGTCGCTGAACACGTTGTTGATGTAATCAATGTCCTTGCGGTTGTAGGCGGTGCGGAAATTCTCAACAAAGTCAATGATGGACTGACGGCGATGGAAATCCTTTACGCTTATCTGGGCGTTGATGACATCAAGGTAACGGTGCTCCTCAAGGGCAATCATTATGTTGTCAATCTGTCCCTGCTGGTTGTAGCAGATAACAAGTTCCTGCTCGCAGTTGTCATCATCGGCTGCAAGCATGGTGACAGGGATGTTCCTTACCTGTACCGTTCCGTTCTGCATGGCGATACCTTTCTCTGTAATCTGTGATACGGGGCACATCATTGCGCTCGATGACCATAACTCATCAAGGCAGTTGCGGCCGTCCTTGGTAAAGATGGACTCGTCTTCCTTTTTCAGCTTGACCTTGGACTTACCCGAAATGACGGTTGAGTTGAGGACAGACAGGAGTCTGGATGTGCTCTTTTCTATCTCTGACTTGAGATTTGTGTCAGAAATGCCGTCCTGTATACTGAACCGGACAACGTCAAGTTGAGCGTTTGCTGTCACTGCAAATAATGCAAGTGCCGATGTAAGTAGTAATTGCTGTATTCTCATAATTCTTTGTTATTTTTCCTGAAAGAGGTTCTTTATGTTATGTTGCGGAATGAATGTTGAAAGGTCTGCTTTAATGACAGTCTGGCCGGCATCCAGCTGATCGGGTGTGAAAGATACCGACAGCATATGCAGGTAGTTGTAGATAGTGTTGTACATGACCAGCAGGCATTGGTATCTGTCTCCGTTGCGGCCTGCATCGCCTGTATAGAATTCAAATCCCTGATTCTGGATATAACCAAGGAACTGTGACATGGGAATCCTGAACTTGGGGATGTCACGGTTGTATGTATGAGGCGTTATCTCCAAGGTTATCCCGTTAAGGCGCACCGGAACTACGGCACTCATCAGAATGTTGCGCATTGTCTCTACCGGGTATGACTTGGAATCCCAGACAGCCTGTCCGCTTCTGGTCAGGAACACGTCATTGCGTAGCGAGTCAATCATATAGCATAAGCCTCCGCTCACCCAGATGTTGTCGTCATACGGCAACATGTTTATGACACGGTCTACCTGCCTGTATGGCTTACGGGAATTGAACAGTTCTTTTACAAGGCGCTCCTCATGCTCTTTCTTGTCATATTGGAACAGCAGGTCGCGGCTGGCCGGAATATATATGTGAAGCGTGTTCCCGGTCGCGGTACGGATCTGTACGTCAAGTTCAGTCCCGCCAATTTTCGTTGAAAATGAATTCATGGAGTTTATGACATCAAGAGCCTGGCTGAGCCTGCTGAAATTGCCGGATCCCAAAGGGTAGCCCCCCAACACTATGCGGACCCCGTACTCCTTAAGCAGGCTTATCTGGGATTCGGTGGTCTTACGTAGCAGGAGTTCCACCCAAAGGCGTTCTATGAAACCTATGATGACTGGGTCATAAAGCGTATTGGAGCGGATTTCGTCCGGGAAAAGCCGTGCTCCAAGCTGTTCGGTTACGCCATCCCTGGCCTCGGTGTAGAACATCACCGTATTGCTCAGTTCCGGACAGCGGAACACCCCCTGGAGAGGTATGTCTTTCATCGGCATGCTCTCAATCATCCGGGCTATCCGCTCCGGCGTCCTGATTTCTATATTGTCCTGTGCAGGCAGGGTGGTTGCCGACAGCGCCAGCAGCAGGATGGCAAATATGTATCTTGTCCTGTTCATTGCCGAATCACATGCTTGGGAATCCGTAAAGTGTAAGCACGTCGCGCCATACGTTATTCTTCAGGTAGAAATAGGTGCGACGTACCTGTTGGGCTGTCTCAATGCTCCTCTCAACGCCGATACCCCAGAAGAATGCCGTGCACAGCTCATCGACAGCTTCGACAGAACCGGCATCTATGGCTTGGAACAGAGAGTGGATATACTGGTCGTAATCGGCAGCTACACCCAACCCGCTCTTGTAAGCCAGGGCAATCTGCAAGTAAGAATCGGCGTAACCTTTTTCGGCCGATTTCCTGAAACAATCCAGTGATTTCTCCAGGTCGCGGCTCTTTACAAGGCCTTCTTTATATGCCTTTCCCAGACAGTAGAGTGAATAGGCGTCACCCTTTGAGGCGCCCTTCTCGTATTCGGCGGCTATCTCTTCCGGGTCAGAGTTGCCGCTGGCCAGGATATCACCGTTAAGACCATATACGTAGGGGTTGTTGGCCATTAGCATCGTGCTCATCTGGCTGTCGGACAATTCACGGAATTTCTTTCGCTGCATGCGCATGGGGTAGTGCTTCTCGTCTATAGAAAGGTTGTAATAGACGGGGATAAGCCAGGCACTGGCACGCAGACAGCCTTGGTCGGCCAGTTTCTGCATCTGTACGATGGCCTTTGACAGACGGTCGGGCTCATCGGCTTTCTTGCCCATTCCGACTCCGTAATAACTCATGTAAGCCAAAGGGAACAGTTTGTCGGGGTCATTGAGGGCCTCATTCTCCAGCTTTGTATACATGGCACGGTACAATGCGTTTTCCTGAACGTTGCTGCTGTAGGAGTAAGGCTTGTATGACTCCGGAACGCGGAACATGTGGAAACTGCGTTCCTCAATTATGATGTCACGTGATCCGTCGGTAGTGGAGTGATGTTCGCTGACTATGTAACTGCAGGCCAGAACATTCTCTGTGACACTCTTGACAGAGAAATTGATGTTGGTCTGGAACTTCTCGTTGCCAATCCTGCGCCCGGCATAGTTTAACAAAGTACTTCCTATGCGGCTGGCAATGGCTCCGAACGGGATGAACAGGGACAGACCGTCCATAACATCGCGTCCGATGCTTGCTATATTGGGTCTCTCATGCTTCTTGAGAGAGAAGGTAAAGTCAAAACTCTCTTCGGAGAAATCTCCGCGTGTGGCACTGCCAATCAGTTCGGTTGCATCAAAGTCAGCACCGTCGCTGGACCAGATGCTCTTGACGGCGTTCCAGGATGTCTTGAACATTCCGTTTCTCTTGTCCAGGAACAGGCCTGACTCGCTGTTTATCATTACGGACAGGTTGCTGCCCATCTGATCTATATCCAGGATAATGAACTCTCTTCCGGTCTCGGGGCTGACAAGTGATGACGCCCACTTGCCGGTCAGTTCGGATTTGGCGTCGAAAGAGTGCTTGGGGGTTACTTGGGCGGTATATTGTGCATCCCGTTTGAGTTGTAGCTCTCCGATGATTTCCGGGTGCGGACTGAAAAGGTAAGGAGTCGCACAGTCGGGTTTGGGGGCATTCTCCGAGGCTTTCTCCACTATGCTTTCGGCCTCTTTCTGAATTTCTTGCGTAATCTCGGGTTCCGGCTCGGGTTCCGGCTCCGGCTCAGTGACCGGTTCTGACTGAATTACCATCGGCTCTGACTCATTGACCACCGGCTCGGATTCAGGTTCGGGCTCCGGCTCTGGCTCCCTGGTGTTGGCCGAAGCAACCAGAGCTGACAGGTCAAATAGAGATGTGGCACTGCTGGTAATCGGGGTCTCCTGTGGGGCGGTCTCCGCCATCAGTTTGTCAAACTTCTCCTTCTCCTGTTCCTCCAGGCTCTTGGCTCCCAGTTTACTTTCCAGTTCTTTCATCCTGGGGCTGACCTCGGCCAGTTTTTTGTCATCCATCTCCAGACTTGCATATGTGCGGTACATCAGCAGAGCCAGTTCCTGCTCGCCGCCGTCATCATAGATCTGCGCCATGCGCAGGTATGTGTCAGGCAGTTTGGGATACATGGCTGTTATCTCCTCGCAGAGGGCTATAGCCTCGGCATCCTTGCCGCTGTTATGCAGCTGGGTTATCTGATAGTATTTGCGCAGGAGTTGGCCTCTTGTCATCTGCGCCCGGGCCTGTACGGTCAGGGACATCAGCGCCAACATCAGGATATATGCAGTCTTTCTCATAGAGTTATTTTAGTGCTGACCAGACAAGGGCACGCTTGTCATAACTGAACGGTTTGAAATTCTCGGGGAATTCACGAATCAACTGTCTTGACATCTCCTTGGCCGATGAGTGAAGAACCTGTTCCGGGGTCCTGCCGGCCGGGGCCAGATACTGGAAGTCTTTGATGTCATACTGATACAGCTTGTTGCCCGATTTGGCCTCGTTGACCGTTATACGGAGCGATGAGGTATACTGGTTTATCTGCCATTTTGCCTTGGGGTCGACCAATTGGACCAGTTCTGATGCTATCTTGGTCTCAAGGATCAGGTCGGCCTTGCTCCTGTCCTCAACCGTCACCAGATCCTTACGGTTGCCGATAAGCTCTCTGACTGCCTTCTCGGTTGCCGAATCGGACGGGACGAAATCCAGATAGATGTAATTGGTCGGGTCAAAGAGTTTTACGGTTGTCCGGGCTGTTCCCAACTTGTCTGACCTCTCTGTGAGTTGCCTGAATACATAAGTCTCCGGCAGATCGTACAATCCGTCCTTGTCAATTGAGAAGGATATGGTCTGCAGAGGTTCATCGGCAGCCTTTACAACCGAGAATGTGGCCTGGCCGTCAGTGTCGGTTATGAAATTGCCGTCCGTGATTCCTTCATACTCTATTACAACACCAACCTTCTGTACAGGAGTCCCTTTCTGGTCAACCTTGACCGTGAAGGTGGCCGGTACGGACTCACCGGCAACGGCTGGAATCTCATCTATGGAGCATGTCATGTTTATGTCATCATATACATGCAGATAACTCTTGTATATGCTGCCGAACAGGTCAACGTTCTCAAAGTCATGCTTGATGTTGTGTATAGTGTAGATAAACGGATGGATCAGGTTCAGGGCTTCGGTGTATGTCTTGGCAGCGGTGAACAGCTGTCCCTCCTGCTGATATGACATGCCCAGTTTCCACATCGTCTCTGCCTGACTGCAGACGCTGTCCATAAGTGATGTTATGTGTTCCTGGCAATCTGCCTCTGGAATGCTGTAGTAACACCAGTACTCTTCGTCATCCTCCCATTCACCCTGCAACTTGAGTTTGGGGGTATCCAGTACGCGGTCAATGAATACGTCGTCAAATGATGCCGAGTAGCTTCCGTTCAGGATGAGGTCACCCAGAAGAGAACTGGGGTCAACTGCCAGATGCAGTAGAGCCAGGATCTTTTTCTGAGCCTCTTTCTTGCCGCTTTCCTTGTATTTGTCATTGAAAAACAGCTGGGATACTATTATGGATGACGCCTGTTGCATGGCAGCGGAGTTGTCGCCCTGTTCACCGGCGGGGTTCATGGACCTCTTGGGTACGCTGGCTATGCCTATGTAGGTGTTCTTGACGGTCGGCGCTTTGGTTATCCAGGCAGGTTTTTTGGTGTTGCTCTGTGAATGAACCTGGAATGGTACAAAAGCCAGCATCATGAATGCAATGGCTGTAAGGATCATGGAGTTTGTCTTACTCATTGACTTGACATTTATTTGTTATAAAACGCAAAAATAAACATTTATTTGCAAATGAACCGTATTAATGTACGTGTATTGTGCGCACACATACTAAAAAAAACAGGCACCCTCTCCATCCGGAAAGGGTGCCTGTGTGGGAAAAGTTTTTACAGTAATGGTCAGAATGATGCGGATATGCCTAACATGAACGGGTATGTCTGTACGGGGCTGTCATCAAGGAAAAGGCTTGTCACGGAGTAGCGTGCCATCAGTCCGAAATCACCTATTCCCATGCGTGCCACTGCGTTCAGTCCGAGCGGATTTACGTTTACTCCCTTGCATACCTTTTCAGCTTTTTTCTCTCCGTAGAAATCCACCTTGGATACATCGGCGAAACGGAATTCAAATTCAGGACCTGCTGCCAGGAAAAGCCCGCGTCTTGATGCGGAACTGATCTCAAGACAGAAAGGAACACGTATGCTCCAGTAGCGCAGGTAACCTTGTTTCACCTCCTTGCCGTTGATGTCGGCATTGGTCAGTCCCAGCGTCTTGGTGTCATCGGGATTCTGGATGTAATCAAGATACTTGTTCTCGCCGAACCAGTAACGTGAACGTGTTATATAGAATGCCGTGTTGACTCCAAGGTTCTTGGTCATATGGTACCCCCATTGTCCCAGGGCTACTCCAATCTCAAATCCCTTGCCTGGTTTCTGAGACAGTCCGGGTGTCAGTGTCGGGGGCTGGTCGGTGCAGAGCGTGTTGACGCCGATATAGAAATCGGGAGTGTGGCCGGGACCGTAGTAGCGGTAACTTTTACTTACATTCTTTTTGTTTTTGGAGTCGGTGGACTTCTTCTCGGTTGTCTGGCCGTCTTCATCAACGACCTCGTAATATTCTGCGCCGATCAGGCCATCGTAAAAGTTGTGGGCAAAACGGCGTGCCCAACCTTCAGTGCGGCCAACCTTGCCGTATTCATCATACTCGTAATGTCTCTCGGACTGTGCAAGCAACGGCAATGTGGCTATTACCAGCAAGGCCGAAGCAATTAATCTTTTATCCATGTTCAGTAATCGTTTTGCCTAATAGACGCAAAAGGTTCGGATTTGTTGGTCCGAACCTTGATATTTTTTCAATTATTTTCCGGAAAAGTATTCAAGGGCCTCTCTGTAGCCGTCAAAACCCTTGCCTTTTATCACCTTTGAGGCATAAAGTGATACGAATGAATGACGGCGGAACTCTTCGCGCGAGTCAACATCGCTCAAGTGAACCTCGACCGTGGGGATAGCCACGGCTTTAAGCGCATCAAGTATGGCAACGCTTGTGTGGGTGTAGGCAGCCGGATTGATTACTATGCCGTCAAACACACCGTAAGCCTGCTGGATCTTATCCACTATGGCGCCCTCGTGGTTGGACTGGAAACACTCCACCTGCAGGCTCAGGTCCAGACCGTTCTCCAGAATGAAAGCCTCAAGCGCCTTGTAGTCACGGTTGCCGTATATGGCCGGCTCGCGCAGACCCAGAAGGTTCAGGTTGGGGCCGTTTATGACAAGAATCTTTTTCATGCCGCAAAGTTAAATAATCTCCTGATAAGTTCCGAAATACTTGAACTGCTCGCCGCAATGGTCCAGCTCGGAGATAAGCGATGCAAACTTCTTGTCATATATGGAGAGCTCAATGTCAAAATAGAACATGAACTCAAAGTCGCGGCCGGGTATGGGACGTGACTCCAGTTTGACCAGGTTGGCGCCTGTAGCGTTGAATTTGCTCAGAACACTGAACAATGTACCGGGCTTGTGGCTCATAACCATCATGATACTGGTGCGGTTGGCACCCGGATAGATACGTGCGTTCTTGGCAATGCAGATAAAACGGGTGTGGTTGCTGTCAAAGTTCTGGATATCCTGGGCCAGCACCTCCATGTTATAAAGGTCAACGCAGCTCTTTGATGATATAGATGCAGTTGTCCGGTTGGGGTCCTTGGCAACCCTCTGGGCGGCCATGGCGGTGTTATCGGACGGGATAATCTCCACATCCTTGAGGGCGGCCAGAAAGTGTGAGCACTGGTTTATGGCCTGCGGATGGGAGTAGATGGTCTTGATGTCCTGGAAACGGGCGCCCTTGGCTGCCAGCAACTGGTGGTCCACACGCACGCGGGTGCTGCGTACTATGTGCACGTTATATCTTACCAGCAGGTCATAAATCTCATTGACCGAACCTGCGGTGGAGTTCTCGATGGGCAGTATGCCGTATTCGCACAGGCCGTCGGTTACCATTCGGATAACGCCCTCAAAGGTGTTGTTGAACATAATCTCGGGCACCTCAAAGAGTTTTTCGGCGGCAATCTGGGAGTATGCTCCCTCACGTCCCTGGCAGGCCACTACGGCACGCTTGGGGAACGGGGCGGGATCGGCGTTTATCAGGCCCGATATGGCCTTGTAGAGCGGGGAGTCCTTCTCCTTGTACATGGCCTCATACGCTTTGCTTATGTCAAAGATGGAGCGGTACAGTACGCGGCCAAAGTCCTCCAGGTCCTCCGGGAGTTGCTTGGATATGTGTGCCAGCACCTCACGCTCGCGCGAGCCGGCGCTTACCGGTATGTCGTGTTCTCTCTTGTATTCGCCGATGGTGTTGACCACCTGCATTCTCTGTTGGAACAGACGGCAGATATCCTCGTCTATGCCGTCAATCTGTTTTCTGTAATCTGAAAGGTCCATTTTTTTTACTTTGGCTTTGGCTTTGGCTATTGGCTATTAGCTGTTAGCGGTTATGTGGCCTCCTAAGGCGTTGAAATCATCAAAGAAGGCGGGGTATGACTTGGCGGTGCACTCGGCATCGCTTATGGTTATATTAACGTTCTTGACCGATGCAAGGATTGTCGCAGCCATTGCCATGCGGTGGTCACCCGACGGGTCGTAGGCGCAACTGCGTGCCGGACCGCCGGTAACGGTAAGGGTGTTGTCCGATGCAAACGCATATATTCCGGCCATACCAAGAAGTTGCAGGATGGACTGTACGCGGTCACTCTCCTTGATGCGCAGGCGGCGTATGTTATCGAAAATGGTGGTTCCCTGAGCATTGGAGGCCGCTACGGCCAGAATTGGAACCAGGTCGGGGATATCGGCACAGTCTATCTGTGATGCTGTAAGGCTTGACGGGCGTGCGGTAACCGTGCCAGCTGCGGTTGCGATATCGGCACCCATCTTACGGAGCACGTCTACAATGCGGCGGTCACCTTGGGCCGAATGCTCGTAGTCCAGTCCGGTGCAGGTAACGGGCTTGCCGCCTGCCACGCCAGCTGTCAGCCAGAATGCAGCGGCCGACCAGTCGCCCTCGACTGCCACCTGTGTAGCCGGGGTGGTGAACTCCTGACCGCTGGGTATGATGTAACCATCGGTGACTATCTGTATATCAATTCCGAACTGCATCAAAGCGTTCAGGGTAAGCCCTATGTATGATGCACTCTCCTGCTTGCCGGTAACCACAATCTTGCTCTGTATACCGGTTAGCGGCAGGGCCATAAGCAGTCCGGATATGAATTGTGACGATACGCCTCCGTCAATAGTGTATAGACCGGCGGGCAGTTTACCACTGCACTTAAGCGGCATATGGCCGTTCTTGCTCATCTTTACGCCGTGAGTCGTCATCTCCTCATACAGAGGGGAGAGCGGACGCTCGGGCAGACGTCCTTGGCCGATGAATGTGGCATCGGCCCCCAGTGCGGCTGCTACGGGAAGCAGGAACCTCAGGGTGGATCCGCTTTCGCCGCAGTCCAGTGTTGCGCCTTTCCTGACCTCTGATATGGGCTGGACGCTGAACTTTCCGTCAGCGTATGTGATGTTTGCGCCAAGGGCGTTAAGGCAATTCATGGTTGCCTCCATATCGCGGTTCACGCTCTGGCATACAATAGTGCAGGGCGCGTCAGACAGAGCTGCGCAGATGAGCATGCGGTGTGCTACCGATTTTGATGGCGGCACCTGTACGTTTCCCGATACTGCTCCCGATACCTGTAGAATCATAATCCGGCTTTTTTCATCAGTTCAAGTACCTGACCTGCAGGCATTTTCTCAAGAGTGCATGCGCCAATCTCCTTGGGCAGCACAAGTGTAATGTCGGCTCCGCTGCGCTTCTTGTCCGACAGGATTACGTTGTAGAGCTCATCGGCTCTGAAAGGACAATCGGTCTCAAAACCGTAATCCTTTACTACTTTGGTTATTACGTCTGTGTAGTCAGTGAAACCGTAAACGCGGGCCACCTTTGCGGCAATTATCATTCCGCGGGCAACGGCGCTTCCGTGAGTTATGGTAAAGCCGCTCAGTTTCTCTATGGCGTGACCGAATGTATGGCCAAAGTTCAGTAGGCTGCGCAGACCTTTGTCAAACTCATCCTGCTCCACTACGTCACGCTTAATCTCTATGCAGCGTGCAATCACCTCCTTAAGGTCAAAGCTATTGGGCGTGGCAACCGTATCGAACAACTTGTTGTCTAGAATGATACCGTATTTGATTACCTCGGCAAAGCCGTCACGCAATACTGACGGGTCAAGTGTGGAGAGTGTCTCGGTGTCCAGATAGACCAGGGCGGGCTGATGGAATGCGCCCACCAGGTTCTTGCCGGCGCTGATATCGACCGCAGTCTTGCCGCCTACCGATGAGTCCACTGCAGCCAGCAGGGTGGTGGGCACCTGGATGTACGGGATTCCGCGCAGGTAGATTGCGGCTGCAAAACCGGCCATATCGCCTACAACGCCGCCGCCCAGCGCCAGCACCATATCGGTACGGGTAACCTGTGCCTTGACCATGCAGTCTATGAACGCTGTCACGTTATCAAGGGTCTTGCTCTGCTCGCCGTTGGGTATCACGTGGCTCACAGTCTTGAAACCGGCAGTCTCAAGGGCATCGGTCACGGTCCCCCCGTACAGAGGGAATACCTTGTCGTCGCTCAGAATGGCAATGGTGCAGGGACGGAAACGCTCCTTGAGAGCCTGGCCTATGCCATTCAGACCTCCTTTATTAATAAGGATGTCATATGTGCCCGATGCGTGGACGGTAATCTTTTCCATATCAGTTCTTTTCTGAGAGTTCCTTTGCTATGCGTCCGTCACGCAACAGTGCGCAGAGTGTCTGGGCGTCATCGGCCTCCATGGCACTTGCGTACTGGGTGAGGTTGTCAATCAGGGTATGTATCTCGCGCAGTAGGTTGTCCTTGTTCTCAAGGAACAGCTCTGTCCACATGTTCTCGTTGAGCCAGGCCACGCGGGTAAGGTCGCGGAAACTGCCTGCACTGTAGCCCTTGTGCTGTTGGGCCGACGGGCTCTTGATGTAGGCGTTGGATACCACATGGGCCAGCTGTGATGTGAATGCTATCATGCTGTCATGCTGATCGGGGGTGGTGAATACCACACGCTTTAGCTGCATGGGGGTCAGCAGATGCTTTATGCGGTCCAAAAGCTGGATATCATCGTGTGTGGGCGGGATGATTATCATCGATGCATTCTGGAACATTGTGGCGCGTGAGTTTTTGTAACCCGACAGATGCTTGCCTGCCATGGGGTGACCGCCGGCGTAGGTGAATCCGTATTTGGCAGCGGCTTTCATTCCGCACTCAACAATCTTGCGCTTGGTTCCGCAGTCATCGATCACCATGGTGTTCTTGGCTATTTCCGATGCATGCTGATTGATCCAATTGCAGGCGGCATCGGGTGTGACGGCTATGTGTATGAGGTCACATTCCTTTATGTTCACGCTGTCCAGGATGGAATCGAGAGTGCCTTCAAGCTGTGCAAAGCAACTTACTGACTCGTTAAGGTCATAACCGTAGACCGTCCAGCCGGCAGCCTTATATGCCTTGGCCAGCGATCCGCCTATCAGACCTAATCCTACAACTGCTACTGTCATTGGGCTTTGAATTTATGTACAAAAGTACTGTTTTTTACTTTGGCTTTGGCTTTAGCTTTGGCTTTTAAATGATTTGTTTTAAGGCGTTTACTTTCCTGGCAACCTCGTCAAACTGCGCGGGAGTGAGAGACTGGGCACCGTCGCACAGGGCGTTGGCGGGATCGTTATGAACCTCTATTATAAGACCGTCAGCACCGGCAGCGACTGCTGCCAGACTCATGGGCGGAACCAGGCGTGACTTGCCTGTGGCGTGGCTGGGGTCAACTATGATAGGCAGGTGTGAGAGCTCCTTTACTACGGGTATGGCGCTCAGGTCCAGTACGTTGCGGGTGTATGTATCGTAACTGCGTATGCCGCGTTCGCACAGGATTATGTTCTCATTACCGCCGGCCATGATGTACTCGGCGCTCATGAGCCACTCCTTGATGGTGCTTGACAGTCCGCGCTTAAGCAGGATGGGCTTGCGGGTGCGGCCCAGGGTCTTGAGCAGTTCAAAGTTCTGCATGTTGCGGGCACCAACCTGGATAAGGTCTACATCCTCAAACAGGTCCAGATGTTTCTCGCTCATTATCTCGGTTACTATGGGCAGACCGGTTGCCTTGCGTGCCTTACGCAGCAGCTCCAGACCATCGGCACCCATTCCCTGAAAATCATACGGACTTGTGCGGGGCTTGAAGGCTCCGCCGCGCAGAAGTTTTGCACCCGATGCCTTGACGGCCTGTGCAATCTGGGTAATCTGCTCCTCGGACTCAACAGAGCAGGGACCGGCTATCATGGCAAAGTTGCCGCCGCCAATCTTTACCTTATTTTCACCCTGACCAATCTCAACGATGGTATCGGCCGGATGGAAACGGCGGTTGGCGCATTTGAACGGCTCGCTTATACGGGTAACTGACTCTATGATGTCAAGTCCGCTCAGCAGGTCGGGGTCAATCTTGCTGGTATCACCTATCAGACCTATTACAGTCTGGAACTGTCCTTCACTGATATGTACGTCTACTCCCTGGCCTTTGATCCAGTTGATAAGGTTTTTCTTCTGAGTCTCTGAGACTCCCGCTTTAAGTACTGCTATCATAGTTTTATATGTTTGTTTACGTATCAAAAAAGAGCCCGAATCATTGATCCGGGCTCTCTGTTATTCCTTATTTATATGCATACAACAAATTACCCGGCTATTGTCTGGTAAACCAAAAGTAATAGAAGTATGCGTTGATTTCTTTCATATTGAGCGCAAAGGTAAACAACATTTCAACATATTGTCATCCGGAAGGCCATTTTTTGCTTTTTATTTTTCCAGGAGTTCAGTCAGGGCAAGTACCTGACGGTTGAGCTCAAATAGTTCATCGGTAAACTCGCTGTAGGTGCGACGGTTATACATCTCCCTGCGCAGTGCGTTGTGGGCGCGGCCAAACGCCTGAAGCATGTTGATGCACTGGCGGCGCATACTCTCTGCCTGATCTATTCTGAGGCGGCATTCCAGATATGTGCGGTCAAAATCGGGAAGGGGGGTGGTCCCGTTAAGGGATGTCATGTTCAGGTAGGCACGGTAATTGTTTTCAAGTCCGGTACGCTCATTCTCTATAACTGATTTGAAATCGTCCGATTTCAGGGTCCCGGTCAAAGACTTGACGCAGTCATCCACCAGCTTGTCGCCATGTTCAAGGAATGACCGGACCATACGGCGCTGGCGGCGTTTGCCGTACTGCTCTGCCAGGTATCCGCTGGTCCTGCCTATCTGCTTGGCTATACCGGGCTCATAAAGCGTACCCCAGTCAAGTTTGTTGTAAGCTATGGCCAGCGAGTCCATGTTGCGGCCTATCCCGCGCAGTTCGGTGCCGTTCTGTTTCCAGCGCGATTCACTGCTTATTGACTTCAGTGCGCGGATGTAACTCTCCAGAATGTTAATGCACACATCGGACTTATCGGCCAGAAGGGAGAGCTGGGTCCGGGCATCGGCCAGTCCGTTGAGTTCCTGTATGCGGGCCTGGGCGGTGTTGAGTGATGCGGCGTATATGAGGCCGCGTTCCATGTTCACATAGTTGAGCACGCGGAGTATGCTGCCGGGACCGGTTACTGTCGAATCTGAGACCACAGCAAGGGAGTTGACACGTTTCAGCTGGGCCTTGGTCATGGAGGCGCATCCCGACATGTATATAATGAGGAATAACATGGTGCACCACACGGCGATAGCCTTGATTACCCGGATGCACTCTTTGATTACGGTTTCTGTGATGTCAAGCGATTTTGGGATTCTGTTCATTTTTGTGACCAGCGCCCGGAGCTCCTTTGCCTGCAGGTTGATGCTGCCTGCACTCTCGCGGAACCTCTCTACAAGGCCGGTCTCAACATTCACTATGGCTCTGCGCTCAGCCTCACGAAGGGTTACGCACGCCTGTTCCATTGTCTCTCTGTCCTCTTGGGACAACTGCGGATCCATACGTCCGGCATCGGCCTTGGCGAGTACACTGGCAATCTCGTCCAGCCGCAAACTGACATTCTCTTTCATCTTACGGGAAAAGGATTTTGTGCAAATATACAAAAGGGACGCTTCTGTTTTGTATATTTGCAGTAAATAATAAGATTAATGGCACAGACAACAGCAGACGACAAGAAAATCATCTTCTCCATGGTGGGGGTGAGCAAGCAGTTCCAGAACAACAAGCAGGTGCTCAAGGACATTTACCTTAGTTTCTTTTACGGAGCCAAGATAGGTATCATAGGCCTTAACGGATCAGGTAAATCCACACTGCTTAAGATAATTGCCGGCATTGAAAAGAGCTATCAGGGTCAGGTGGTGTTCAGTCCCGGATACAGTGTGGGCTATCTGCCGCAGGAGCCGCAGCTGGACCCCGACAAGACCGTCAAGGAGGTGGTCATGGAGGGCGTGCAGCAGATTTATGACACCCTTAAGGAGTACGATGAGGTAAACCATAAGTTCGAGCTGCCGGAATACTATGAGGACCAGGACAAGATGGATGCCCTGATGGCCCGCCAGTCCGAACTGCAGGATATGATCGATGCCACCGATGCCTGGAACATAGACAACCGTCTGGAGCAGGCCATGGATGCCCTGCGCTGTCCGCCCGAGGACCAGAAGACAGGCGTGCTGTCCGGTGGTGAGCGCCGCCGCGTGGCATTGTGCCGCCTGCTGTTGCAGCAGCCCGATATACTGTTGCTGGACGAGCCTACCAACCATCTGGATGCCGAGAGCATACAGTGGCTGGAGCAGCATCTGAACCAGTATGCTGGTACGGTTATTGCCGTAACCCACGATAGATATTTCCTGGACAACGTGGCCGGCTGGATTCTGGAACTGGACCGCGGCGAGGGTATTCCATGGAAGGGCAACTACTCAAGCTGGCTGGAGCAGAAGTCACAGCGTCTGGCCCTGGAGGAGAAACAGGCTTCAAAGCGCCGCAAGACCCTGGAGCGTGAGTTGGAGTGGGTACGTATGGCTCCCAAGGCCCGTCAGGCCAAGGGTAAGGCCCGTTTGAACTCTTATGACAAGCTGATGAATGAGGATGTCAAGCAGAAGGAGGAGAAACTGGAGATATTCATCCCAAACGGACCGCGTCTGGGCAACAAGGTCATCGAGGCTCATGGAGTTGCCAAGGCATTCGGTGACAAGCTGTTGTTTGATGACCTCAACTTCTCGCTTCCGCCAAACGGCATAGTGGGCGTTATCGGTCCCAATGGTGCAGGTAAGACCACTCTGTTCCGTCTTATCATGGGCTTGGAAAAGGTTGATAAGGGCACATTTGAGATAGGTGAGACGGTAAAGATAGCTTACGTTGACCAGCAGCATAAGGATATTGATCCCGATAAGAGCGTCTATCAGGTGGTAAGCGGCGGCAATGAACTTATCCGTATGGGCGGGCGCGACATCAATGCACGCGCCTATCTGGGCCGATTCAACTTTACCGGTGCCGATCAGGAGAAAAAATGCGGCGTGCTGTCAGGCGGTGAGCGAAACCGCCTGCAACTGGCTATGGCGCTTAAGGAGGAAGGTAACGTTCTGCTGCTGGATGAGCCCACCAACGATATCGATGTAAATACCCTGCGTGCCCTGGAGGAGGGTCTGGATGATTTTGCCGGCTGTGCCGTTGTGGTAAGTCATGACCGCTGGTTCCTGGACCGCATCTGCACCCACATACTCTCGTTCGAGGGCGACTCAAAGGTGGTTTTCTACGAGGGTTCTTACTCCGAATACGAGGACTACAAGATCAAGCAGCTGGGTTATCAGGAACCCAAGCGCATCCATTACCGCAAGTTGCAATAAAAGTGCAATAGGGTCTTGTTGTTTTTAGAAAGCCGGCAACTGATTTTACGGCCAGCGGTCCGCATCCTGCATGACAGGGAACTTGGCACGGAATTGGGCCAGCCGCTCCAGGTCCAGGTCAGCGTATTCCATCTGTATCCGCTCATCGGTCTGGACAAGTGTATTGCCGTAAGGTGATATCACTGCGCTGTGTCCCGGATAAGTACCCCATTCATCGGCGCCGGAACGGTTTACCCCTATGACATAGCACTGGTTCTCTATTGCGCGGGCCCGGAGCAGGGTGTCCCATGCCAGTATGCGTTTATCGGGCCAGTTGGCCGGATATATTATTGCGTCATAGTCATCATGGTTGCGGCTGAATATGGGGAACCTCAGGTCATAACATATTAGCAGCAGTATCCTAAGACCCCTGAACCGGACTACCACACGCTCCTGACCGGGCGTAAAATGATCGGCCTCGCCTGAATATGAGAACAGATGGTGCTTGTCGTAACAGAGAGTATTCCCGTCGGGCATGGCAAAGCAGAAACGGTTGTATGTATGACCGTCTTCAATGACAGGTAACGTGCCGCAGACTGCAGCATTGAGCAGCGAAGCCTTGCCGACAAGCCAGTCCACAACTGGGCCGTCCATGGTCTGGACCACTTCTGACGGGTCAATATACTGTCCGGTGGCGAACATCTCCGGCAAGACATATATGTCGGCGCCGCATCCCTGTCCAATCAGGTTGTCGGCATCAGTCAGGTTCTGCTTCCAGTCACCTTTTTGCGGTGCGGTCTGTACTATTGCGATTTTCATTTCCGGTCAAATTTGTTGCAAAAGTAAGAATCTGTTTTGAATCATTGAAGGTTTATTTTTTTTATCCCGAGGTGTAGCCTATATTTGCGTAATAATAAAGTATTATGAAAAGAATGGTTTTGGCTGCTCTGATGGCAGCGGTAATGATGGGTTGTCAGGCCGATCCTTACGTTGTACGCACTACAAACGGTAAGGTTCGCGGTTTTGAAGAGGAGGGTACGATGGCATTCAAGGGTATTCCTTATGCCAAGGCAGAGCGTTGCATGCCACCTGCACCGGTTGATAGATGGGACAGCATCCTGGAGTGCAATGACTGGGGACCGCAGTCACTGCAGGGAGGCCGCATCCAGCGCGGAAGCAGCGAGGACTGTTGCGTACTGAACGTATGGACCACAGATACCAAGGGCCGGAAACCTGTCATGTTCTGGTGCCACGGAGGCGGCTTTGATTCGGGTACATCGGCCTGGAATCCGGGTATGGGACTGGCCAGGAAGGATGTGGTGGTGGTCAGTGTCAACCATCGTCTCAATATTATAGGATTCCTGGACCTGTCGGCCACCGGTGATCCCAAGTACAAGTACTCCGGCAATGTGGGAATGATGGATATAGTCAAGGCTCTGGAATGGGTGCGTGACAATATCAGCCGTTTCGGGGGAGATCCCGATAACGTGACCATATTCGGAGAGTCGGGAGGGGGCGGCAAGGTGGGTACCCTGATGTGTATGCCGTCGGCCAAGGGGCTGTTCCATAAGGCGATAATCATGAGTGGCACCATTCTTAACGTTAACAACAAACAGATGACCGAAGAGCTTGGTCTGGCTGTCCTGGACCAGCTGGGCATTCCGCATAACGAGCCTGACCGCATAAAGGACGTACCGTATGACAGACTTTACCAGGCAGGACAGCGGGCATTGGCTGCAAGTGTCGGCACGCGGACTCCCGGAACACCTATCATGTGGGGATTCGGTCCTGTACCGGATGCCGAAGTCCTGGTCCAGCAACCATTCCAGCCGGATTTTGCATCTTTTTCAAACGATATTCCGCTGGTTATAGGAACCACATTCAATGAGTTGCAGCGGGGCAGTTACAACCGCGTGCTGACTCTTGATGAGGCCAAGGATGCGGTACGTGCTACTTTCGGTGATGAGACTGACGCCTATGCCGAGGCTTTGGCCCAGGCATGGCCTGACTATATACCTCAGGACCTTCCATCAATAGACTGGCTGTTCCGTGCCAAGACCATTATTACGGCCGATGCCGCATCGGCTTCAATGACAGCTCCGGTTTATAATTACATGTTCACGTGGAAATCACCCTCAACCAATATATCAGCTCATGGTTCGGAACTGAATTTCTGCTTCAATACGCTTCATCTGGCAGGGCGTGACTTGCCCAATCCTTCGGAGAGTGACCTTCGCCTGGCTGACCGCATGGCCCAGTCATGGTCTAACTTCGCCCATACTGGCAATCCCAATGTGGAGGGTCTGCCGGAATGGCATCCTTATACGCAGCAGAACGGCGAATGCCTGCTGTTCGGTCCCGAAATAGAGATACGTAATAATTTTGACCGCGGACTGGAGGAGATAATCAACCGCCACTGTTTCCTTAAACTGGACCGTTTCCTTGAGACCGGGTCACTTAAATAGGTTGACATTTTTATTATTTTTGCACCAGGCAAAAACAGATTTTAATTTAATATGAAAGGTACTATCAGAATAATCGTATGGGCTCTGTCGGGCTTGCTTGCACTCCCGGTTTCGGCCCAGCAGGCTGCCACCGTGCGTATTGACGCGGGTGTAAAACATCAGCATATTACGGGTTTCGGAGGTTTCGTCTGTTCCCCCCAGTTCCAATACGGTCATATGTCAAGCAGTGACATCAGCAGGGTGTGGGGTAGCGGCAGTGTTGTCGGATGCAATATAATGCGTCTGTACATACCTATAGGAAAAGGAAACTGGTGGCAGTCATTGGAGACGGCCAAGAAGGCCAAGCAGATGGGCCTTATAGTGTTTGCTTCACCATGGGGACAACCCTCTGAGTGGAAAACCAACAATAGTTCGGATGCAAGGACCAGTCAGGGAGTTGACGGATATCTTAAAAAAGAAAACTGGGCCGATTACGCACAGTATCTGGAGGAGTATGTTCAGTATATGCGTGAGAACGGAGTTGAGCTGGATGCCATCAGCATTCAGAACGAGCCTGATTGGCCTGCCCAGTATGCAGGTTGTCTGTGGTCTGCTTCGGATATTGCCGAATTTGTAAAGACTTATGGCCGGCAGATAAGTTGCAGGATTATGGCACCGGAGACATTGGCAGTCAGTGACAGTTATGCCAATGCCCTGAACAAGTCGGATATACTGCCCTGTTTTGACATCTACGGCGGTCACCAGTACGGCGGAATCCAGTCCGCCTACAAGAATCTTGCTGCTAAAGGCAAGGAGGTTTGGATGACCGAGTATCTGATAAACTGGAACGAGGGTAAGTCTACATCCCGGAACTTTGATTTCTCCAAGGATTTCTTTGATTTCTTCCGTGCCATCAACGTCTGTATGCTTGGTGACTTCAATGCGTGGGTTCACTATGCCGCCAAACGTTTTTACGGAATGCTGGGAGACGGACAGATGGGAACATCCGACGGTGCTGTTACCAAACGCGGTTACATAATGGCCCATTTCGCCCGGTTTGTCACAGGCATGACACGTATTGATATGTCATTGGGAGAGAGCGGATTGGAGGGTTCGGCTTACCTGTCGCAGACCGGCGATACCGTTGTGGCTGTCCTGGCTAACTCCACCGCATCGAAGGTGAGTCTGACAATAGACCTGCCTTTCTACACCAAGAGCGGAAAGTTGTATTATACAGGCAAAAGCAATAATTTCAAGTCATCAAATGTCAGCCCGGCAGTGGAGTCATGCCGTCCTCAAGTGGAGATTCCGGCACAGTGCGTATCGACAGTGCTGTTTGTACGCAGCCGCGACCGCATGGTTTCGGATATGAAGGGCAGTTCGGCCAGGTTTGACAGGATTGATGATATGAGCGCCCTGTCGTCCCTGTTCGGTACTTCTTATAAACTGAGCGGCCAGACCAGAACATTTGACCACAGCAATCCCATCATATCGTCCAATACAAGTTCCACGAACGGTTATGTGGTGCTTAATAACCGATATGACCAGCTGGTGATGCAGGTCAGGAAGGTGTCGTCATCAATGAACTACAGTTCGGCCAAGACAACTCTCAATTACATCAATTCCAAGGGCGTGTATTCGTCGCATGATTACGGAGAGTTTGATTTGAGCAAGCGTGAGAATTTCAATCTGGTATTTGACATTTCGCCCAAGACTCTTACTGACGGATGCAAGGGTATAGTGTCAATCACCAACAACAACTGGTCGTCAGTGCTGACCATTACATTGGGAGATGTATATCTCAAAGGTGCTTCATCTCCATATTATGCCAGTCTGAGCGGATCATATGTCCCAGATGATGCCAATGTTCTGAATTATACATCGGATGCCAACTGTACCAGTCTGGATATGACCAATGTTACTGATGTACCGGAATATCTGGATTGGATGTCTGGAAACCGTGTGGTGTATGTTGATGAGGCGGTACTTGTGAATAATGCCAATGTGGTATCGGGTAGCAGTTGTGACAGTCTGTTACTTTATGAAGAAGGCGGCGATTTCCGTCCTGTCAGGAGTTTCATTGCCGATAAGGCCGTCCTTAAACTCACTGTTGACGGATGCCGGTTTGTGACAGTACCCTTTGACGCTGCTGTTCCTGCCGGTGTATCGGCATTTGTACTGAACAATAATTTGGAGGCTGTAAGGACGGACACCATATATGCCCATACTCCCGTACTGATAAAAGCGGAAGGTGTTGTCTTATTGGAGGGCAGTGGCCAGGTGTCGTTCAGGAATGCATCCCTGTCAGACAGGTTCCGCGGCACATATGTCAGCTCTACCTTGGCTGTGGGAGATTATGTACTTGCTTTCAATGACAACCGATGGGGCTTAAGCAGAGTAACCCAAGAGGGTGTATTGAGCCCGTTCGGAGTATATGCACAACTCTCAACGACCGAATCGTTCATTCCGTTCAAATCCGATGAACTCTCCGTCGGGCAGGTTCTACCGGGTCTGCCGATTGAAAACCAGGCTGTTTATGACCTGACCGGACGAAAGGTTATGACCTCTGAACTTGCGCCTGGTATCTATATTGTGGGCGGAAAGAAAGTGGTGATAAGATAATACATGACGTAGTATTTCAGGATGATTCAGATACTCATCGGGGCTGCAACGTCGGGTAGCGGAAAGACCACATTTACAATAGGTTTGCTGCGTGCACTATCACGTAGAGGGCTTAGGGTTCAGCCTTTCAAATGCGGTCCTGACTATATCGACACGCAGTTTCACAGCATTGCTGCGGGCAGGCAGTCGGTCAATCTGGATACCTGGATGGCATCGCCAGATCATATACGTGAGGTTTTTGCACGTTACTGCGCCGATGCCGATGTGGCTGTGATTGAGGGCGTGATGGGGCTGTTTGACGGCTATGACCGTATGCGCGGCAGCAGCGCCGAGATTGCTGCTCTGCTGGATGTGCCGGTTCTGCTGGTGGTCAATGCACGCTCCACCGCATATTCCGTAGCGGCACTGCTGCACGGATTCAGGACTTTCCGGCCCGATGTGCGGATAGCCGGGGTGGTGTTCAACCAGGTGGCATCGGAGTCTCATTATACCTTTCTGCGGGATGCGGCTGCCGATGCGGGTGTTCCCAGTCTGGGGTGGATTCCGCGTGCCGAAGGTATAGAAGTCCCGTCCAGACACCTTGGCCTCACCATAGGTATGGAGCAGGAGATAAACGCTCTTGCCGACAGAGCCGCAGATCTCATCGAACACATTGGGGACGGTTCTCTATGTGTTACGAGTGCATTATTCCGGGAACTTTTTGGAGTATCAGTATCTGAAACTACGGACCTTTCAGGTCCTATCCCTCCCACACCCTTTGGGCGCGGGCCCCTCCCGTTCACAAGCCCACGGGCGGCCATGGTTTCCGATACCGATACTCCAAAAAGTTCAGTGCAATCAGGATCATTAACACGGGGAGAACCGTCCCCAATGTGTTTTGCGGTTGCCAGGGACAGGGCGTTTAATTTTGCTTATCGGGAGAATCTGGACAGGCTGGCGGAGATGGGGCAGGTGGTTTATTTCAGCCCTCTGGCCGGTGATGAACTGCCTCAGAATGTGGATATGATCTATCTGCCGGGCGGTTATCCCGAACTGTTTGCGCCGCAGTTGGCACTCAACAGGATGCTGGCATCGCAGCTGGTGCAGTATGCCGAGGGCGGCGGACGCATTCTGGCCGAGTGCGGCGGAATGATATATCTGGGCAAGTCGCTGACCGATCAGGACGGTAAGGTCTGGCCCATGGCCGGAGTGCTGCCCATTGAGTGCACCATGCAGGGCGCGCGCCTGCACCTGGGCTACCGTCGCATGACCATCGGCAGCACGGAATTCCGCGGCCACGAGTTCCATTACTCTAAAATTGACGCAAAGGGGTCGTTTCTTTCAGTCGCTTCGCTTGGTGAAAGCGTCCCTTCGGGCCGAGCGAGTTTTGCGTCACTTCAGTTTGATGCGCGGGGTGAGAAGGTGGATACGGAGCTGTTCCGATATAAGAACGTGATTGCGGGCTACACACACTGGTATTGGGGTGAGTCAGATATCAACGCATTCTGGGAATTATGAAAAGAATATATACACGTACAGGCGATGACGGCACCACCGGGATTCACGGCGGTGAGCGGGTGCCCAAGGACGATATCCGAATAGAGGCCAACGGAACGCTGGATGAGCTGAACACCCAGATAGGCATTGTGCGCAGTATGCTCAAGGCCGATGACCGATGGCAGGAGGGGCTGTACAGGATTCAGTGTGAGATGATGGCGGTTATGAGCCTGGTGGCAACGCCTTCGGCCAGGCGTGACAGTAATCCCAACAGTCTTGATGCCGATATGGAGCGGTTCTGTGAGGATTGGATGGACAGCCTGACACAGCAGATAGGCGAGCATGAGCACTTCCTGATCCCCGGCGGAACGCCGCTGGCTGCACAGTTGCAGATGGCGCGGACCGTTTGCCGCAGGGCGGAACGCAGGCTTTGGACTCTGCACAGGGAGGACCCTCTGCCGTTGGAGTTGCTGCGTTTTGTAAACCGTCTGAGTGACCTTTTCTTTATACTGGCCCGGTTTGAACTGGACCGACAGGGATGGCCCGAGGAAAAGTGGAAGGCGTTTTCTTATAAGAACAGGAAGTGATGGCTGATGCAAAGTTACATCCTGTGATGCTGGCGGGAACGGGCAGCGATGTGGGCAAGAGCGTTATAGCTACTGCCCTGTGCCGCATTTTCCGTCAGGACGGCTACAGTCCCGCCCCGTTCAAGGCGCAGAACATGGCGCTCAACTCTTACGCTACGCCCGACGGGCTGGAGATAGGCCGCGCGCAGGCTGTCCAGGCCGAGGCTGCGGGTATTCCCTGCAATACCGATATGAACCCGCTGCTGCTCAAGCCCAGCTCGGACCACACATCGCAGGTGGTGCTTAACGGCAAACCTGTAGGCAATATGGGTGCGTATGACTATTTCCGTCAAGATGAAGGCCGCGAGGTGTTGCGCCGCGAAGTCCATGCGGCGTTTGACCGCCTGAGCAGCCGCTACAACCCCATCGTAATGGAGGGTGCAGGCAGCATATCGGAACTGAACCTGCGCGATACGGACCTTGTCAATCTGCCCATGGCACGATATGCCGGGGCCAAGGTTATCCTGGTGGCCGATATAGACCGCGGGGGCGTTTTTGCAAGCGCCTACGGGTCGATTGCCCTGCAGACCCCCGAGGATAAGAAGCTAATAAAAGGCATAATAATCAATAAGTTTCGCGGTGACCTGAGGCTGTTTGAGGAGGGCCGCAAAATCCTGGAGGATATTTGTCAGGTTCCGGTGCTGGGCGTTGTACCATACTTTAAGGACATACATATTGAGGAGGAGGACTCCATGGAACTGGCCGGCAAGCAGCACAGCGCCGTGAGCGGCCGTGTGAACGTGGCGGTAATACTGTTGCGCCACATCTCCAACTTTACGGACTTTGGCATGCTGGAGCGTGATCCCAGGGTGAATCTTTACTATACCAACAACGTTGAGGAGATAGGCAAGGCCGATATAATAATACTGCCCGGAACCAAGAGCACCATCGATGACCTCTATGAGATTCGCCGCAACGGCGTGGCCGAGGCGGTGTTGCGTGCTCACAAGTCTGGCACTACGGTGCTGGGAATATGCGGCGGTTACCAGATGATGGGGCTGAGCGTGGATGACCCCCAAGGTGTTGAGGGCAGCGTTCGCAGGATTCCGGGGCTGGGACTCCTGCCGGTCGATACGGTTATGGAGGGCACCAAGGTAACGCGTCAGGTGACATTCCGGTTCAGGGATTCGGATGGCTGCACGGGCTATGAGATACATATGGGACGCACCGAAGCCGCAAAAGATGCTGAATGCAGCGCTCTTAATACATACACTGACGGCACTGCTGAAGGCTGTTTTGCCGATGAACGTACCATGGGAACCTACATTCACGGCATACTGGATAATCCGCAGGTGATAGAACGCCTGCTGGCACCGTTTGAGACAGCAAAATCTGGCTCTACCGCATTGAGTTACAATGATTTCAAACAGCAGCAATATGACTTGCTGGCAGACCATGTGCGCAAGCATATCAATATACCGCTTCTGTACAATATACTGACTGAGGATGATTAAGGGACACGGCGACGACATATTCACATACCCCGGCATCAGGCACAATTTCAGTTCAAACATCGTGTGCCGAAGAGACCTGGATGCGCTGTACGAGCATCTTAACAGCTGTCTGCACCGGATATCCTCTTACCCCGAGCCCGATGCCTCATCGCTGGCCGTGGCGTGGGCCGCATCGATGGGAATATCGGCCGATAACCTGTGTGTTACCAATGGTGCAACCGAGGCAATCTACCTGATAGCGCAGGTGTACCGCGAGAGCAACTCACAGATACCTGTCCCCACGTTCAGCGAGTATGCCGATGCCTGCCGCCTGAACCGCCATAAGATTACGGAAATATACTCAGTATCAGGCCTTAAGCCTACGCCGGGCGGTCTGATCTGGCTTTGCAACCCCAACAATCCTACCGGAAAGGTTTGGGATCATGCCTGGTTAACGGAGATGATTGAAGCCAATCCGGCATGCATTTTCATAATTGACCAGTCATATGCGCCCTATACTCTGGAGAAGGTTATTGATGTAAAGTGGGCTGTAGAGATGCCTAACGTGCTGCTGCTTCACTCCATGACCAAGCAGTTTGGAGTGCCGGGATTGAGGATAGGGGGCGTGAGCGGTAATGCACGTCTGATCAAACAGTTAGGTCTGTTCCGTATGCCCTGGTCTGTAAATGCTTTGGCCATTGTGGCCGGAAAGTTCCTGCTGGCCAACCGGAACTTGTACCGCTTTGATGCTGCCGGCCTCATTGCCGAGCGGGAACGTGTGGCCGCAGAGTTTGCCAGGACCGGGTTGATTGAGGTGTGGCCATCGGACTCCAATATGCTGCTGTCAAGACTCCGCATGGGAAAAGCATCGGCTCTGAAGGATTTTCTGGCTGCCAGGAAGAGTTTATTGATACGTGACGCCTCAAACTTTACCGGGTTGGATGATGGCTGTTTCCGTATAGCGGTCCAGAGTCAGGAGGCTGATGATCTGCTTATAGAGGGGATTAAGGAATGGATGTTCAGCAATTGGTCATAGCGCTTTTGCCGCTTCTTATGGGCGTACTGGCGGATGCTCTGCTTGGCGATCCGGCCTGGCTGCCTCATATTGTGGTCAAGTTCGGCTGGCTGATTTCAACTGCTGAGCGCTGCTTCAACAAGGGCTCGCATCGCCGTCTTAAAGGTGCACTCACCGCACTGTTCCTGATAGGTTGTACATACATCCTGTTCTGGTGGTTCATCCCGTTCTGTTACGGATTGAACCAGTGGCTGGGCGTGTGCGTATCGGCCATATTCATATTCTACTTCCTGGCCGGAAAGACTCTGATAAAAGAGGTCAGAATGGTATTCAAGGCAGTGGACGAATCGGTTGAAAAAGGCCGCAGACAGTTGTCCCGAATTGTGGGGCGCGATACCGCCCAGCTGGATGAGCAGGAGATACGTACCGCCGCGCTGGAGACCCTGGCTGAGAACCTGAGCGATGGCGTGGTTGCCCCGCTGTTCTGGTACATGCTTCTTGGAGTGCCGGGTATGGCGGCGTACAAGATGATCAACACGCTGGACTCCATGATAGGTTATAAGACAGAGCGTTACAAGGACTTTGGGTGCTGGGCCGCACATATTGACGATATAGCAAACTGGATTCCCGCACGCCTTACCGCATTGCTGATGGTTCTGTCTGCCGGTCGTCCCGGACTGTTGCGCTTTGTTCACAAGTACGGCCGTCAGCACGCAAGCCCCAACTCCGGCTACCCCGAATCGGCTCTAGCCGGCATCCTGGATTGCCGTTTTGGCGGTACCCACACCTATTTCGGCCAGGAGTTCTATAAGCCATACATTGGCGAAAACCCGCGTAGCCTTACATCGGATGATGCCCGTCGTGCCATCCGCATCAACATCCTCACCCAAGTTCTGATGCTTCTTATCACCGCATCGGGTCTGTTTTTATTCTAATCCCCCCGTGACGCAAAGGGGTCGTTTCTCTTTGCGTCCAACCTCTATCTGTTTCATATTCACGGGAAAAGTAGCAAAAATGATACAAAAGGGGACTGTCCCCTTTTGTATCTTTTTTGTATGTTTGCTGATAATATATTTCGTTGGCATATGAAAAAGGTCTTTATTGCGCTGATTGTGTTGTTATGGCCAGTTGTGAATGCGGTATCGCAGAGTATGATTCTGGGTGGTGAGTTGAGCAACTCGGCAGCCACATCGGTCCATGATATAGATGAGGTCCTGCCGCGCATGAAATCATTGGGTCTGAACACAGTGCTGGTACCCGCTTATTGGGAGCTGCTGGAACCTGTTGAGGGCAAGTTTGACTTTACGCTCATTGACCGGACAATCGACGTGGCACGCAGCCAGGACCTTAAGATAGTGTTCCTCTGGTTCGGGGCGTGGAAGAACTCAATGTCCTGTTATGCTCCGGGGTGGTTCAAGCAGGACACCAAGCGCTTTCCCAGGGCCGAAACAGCTGCCGGAAAGCCGCTTGAGATAGCCAGTTGTTTCAGTGACAACGTTCTCAAGGCCGATCTCAAGGCATTCTGCGCCCTGATGGAACGCATTGGTCAGAAAGATCCGCAGCACCAGGTAGTCAGGATGATGCAGATTGAGAATGAGATAGGTATGCTGGAATCGGCCCGCGACCACTCCAGGCTTGCAGAGAAGGCATACATCGGACAGGTCCCTGAAGTGTTGCTCAAGAAACTGGGCATAAAGAAAGGAGGCACCTGGGCGCAGGTATTTGGAACCGATGAATATGCCGATGAAAAATTCATGGCCTACCATTACGCCTGCTATGTGGAACAGCTGGCTCTTGCGGCGCGCTCCATCCACGACATGCCGCTTTTTGTGAATGCCGCCATGAACAGCCGCGGCCGCAAGCCGGGTGACTATCCGTCGGCCGGCCCTTTGGCGCACCTGATAGATTTCTGGAACGCAGGTGCTCCCAGCATAGATTTCCTGGCTCCCGATATTTACGATACCGGGTTCAGAATGTGGGCCGGGAGGTATGCCATTCCCGCACGTCCGCAGGATGGCGGTGTTGTCAGGAACAGGTTGTTCATCCCCGAGACCCGATGCTGCAGGGATTGCGGAGTGAGGGCGATGTATGCGTTCGGCGAGCATGACGCTTTGGGCTTTTCGCCGTTTGCCATAGACCAGGCATCGGCCGATGAGACCGATAACATCACAAAAGCCTACAATCTGCTAAGACAGGTCTCAAATCTGAAACCTGCCGACAGGAAGAACTCATGGGGACTGCTCTTTGACCAGGAGGATACAGAGCGGATTATAGATGATGAAGGCACAGTAATGACCTGCCGTCACTATTATACTCTGCCTTGGGACCCGCGTGCCACCGACGGAACGCAATGGCCCGAGGGTGGCGCCATGCTGATAAAAGTGGGTCGATATGACTATCTGCTGGCCGGTTGCGGAGTTGTGGTTGATTTCAAGACCCGCGCCGAAAAGGAACAGGAGCAGAATAAGACGTTGGGTGAAGATGGATTTGCCCAATCCGGAACTGATTCAGATGCACGCACCGACAGGTTCAGGGGAAAACGCCTGGGACTGTTGTCGGTCGATGAGGTACAGATTGCACCGGATGGCCAGCTGATATATCTGCGGCGCGAAAACGGAGATCAGAGCCATCAGGGACGGCACGCACGCATCGGTACCGATGACTGGAAGATCCTGCACATCAAACTCTACGAATATTAACCCCTTTGCGTCACTTCAGATAATCGCGCAAGTTGATAGTGCCCGCCTCAGTCTCCAGATTGAGCGCCGGAACAAACTCCACCATCCTTGTGGAACCGCTCTCCCTGTCAACGTGAAAGTAAGTCAGCGCGCCGGTATAACTGCGGAACACAAGCTTGTACTCCGCGTCGGTGCTATCGGCCAACGCCACATACATGATGGACGGATTGTCCTGCGCCGGGCTCCAGTCAAACTCGCTGTGGCAATAATTGCTCACGCCCTCAAAAGCCATCCCAGCCGATATCCGCTCCGTCTTGCTCCCGCGGCATCCGCCCAACAGCAGCATCATTACGGCCGATGCCAGAACCACAAAAAATCTCATCATCTTAGTGTTACAATTCATCCAGCAGTTGAAGGTCGGCCGGCAGCCAGTTGACGCTGTCCAGTTGGTGGGCCGATAACCAGCGCGCCGCCTCGTGCTCCTTGAGCGTGAGCTGACCGCTCTCCACACGGCACCAGTAGCAGTGCATAGTCAGATGAAACTGCGGATAGTCCCACTCAATGGTCCTGATAAACCGCTCAATCACGATGCGCGTCTCCAGCTCCTCCCAGATCTCACGCTTCAAAGCCTCCTCCGGACTTTCACCCGGCTCCATCTTGCCCCCGGGAAACTCCCAGAAATCCTTGAAATCACCATACCCGCGCTGGGTGGCGAAAATGCGCCCATCGGCATCGTGGATTATTGCGGCTACTACCTCAATCTGTTTCATATTTCCGGCAAAAGTAGCAAAAATAGTACAATTGGGGTCAGACCCCAATTGCACGCTTGGTAAAAGCATCCCTTCGGGCCGAGCGAACAATGCGTCACTTTTATGCGCCAAGCATTTCGGCGCCCAGCTTGTGAATGTGGTCAATGATTTTCTGCTCCTGAGCTTTTGACGGTTTCTTGAATCCGTTGATGTAGTTGCGTAGCAGGGTAGGATTCATGCCCATGGAACGGGCAAATTCAGCAACATTAATCTCCTTGTGAGTAAGAAAAAAACGCTGCATTGGGCTAGGCTCGGCATCATCGTACTCAAAGCTCTCAAAACTGACATCCTCATTCAGATTGCGCCAATGAATGCCCAGCGTACTGACAGTATAATCCAATCGTTCCTCATCTGTGGCTTCACGCAAATGAGGATACCAAAGCAATGACTGGCTGAGAATCTTGCCGTCATCGGTCTCTATGTACAGATGGTCATCTTTGAACCATAGTCTCTTTATCTTCATCGTTCTTTTTATAAAAGTATCTCATCCAATGATCCACAATAATGTCGCTGTTATTGTCAATCATGGCTTTAATTTTCTTCAAATCCTGTGGCCCGATGTCATGTTGCTCGGAAAACACAAATTCCTTTCCATTCCAAACATATTTTGCATCACCACCTTTGCCGATCACGTGAACGTGAATAGGCTCATGTTCATGGCTAAAGAACATAAATACAAAGCCGTAGGCTCTAAAAATTTCTGGCATAAGAATTAAGTATTAGGTTATTGTTTGGCAAATATAGGTATTATTTTCGATACTTCAAAATGACGCAAAGGGAAGGGGTCGTTTTGACGCAAAGGGGTCGTTTCGTTTTGCGTCACTTCCCGGCGTCAGGGAGAATCCCGAGATGGTAAACCACTACAGCCTCAGGAATGACCGCGATGACGGAATCATGCTTACCGACACGCTGCACTACGTGACCATAGAACTGCCAAAGTTCAACAAACAGATTAACGAACTGGACGGGCAGCTTGACAACATGCTCTATCTGTTCTGTAATCTTGGCAGGATGAAAGAGATTCCCGTTTATTTCAAAGACAAAAATTTGGACAAGTTATTTGAAACCACTATGTTTGCAAACATGACACAAGAACAGCAAGACCGATATTTCCGCGAGTTCATGTACGAGATGGACCAGAAGAGCCGTATGCGCACGGCCCGTGAGGACGGCATTGCCGAAGGTAAAGCCGAAGGGCTAGCTGAAGGTGAAGCCCGTGGTCGTGCTGAAGGTCGTGCTGAAGGCCGTGCTGATACCGCCCGCGCTATGAAAGCCGAAGGGCTGCCGATTGAAGTAATAGCACGCTGCACCAGCCTGACCCAAGAACAGATAGCAGAACTCTAGCACAGGCTAATTCAATCAACATATTGAGCGGTTCAATAAGTACACCACAGTATTGTTGAACCGCTCATTTGTTAATGACGCAAAGGGGTCGTTTTATGACTATGTATTTGTTTCTTGGTAGCCAGTCAAGTTTGTTCGCAACCTTTCTCTCTCCAATCTTACCTCATCAAAAAGCTGTAAGCCATTGCAACGCTACCCCTAGAAACACCCGTTCCAGGACCCAGAACAGCGGCAAAAGCACCAAGCGCCAACATAATCAGAAGCACAATGGCAACGATAGCCAGAATCACTCCCAGGCAGCCCCATCTGCGCTCGCCGTCCGGCAGCTTGTCAAACAAGAGTGTAATGATAAGGCCGATTAACGGTGTGGTCAGGATAGAGAGCAGATATGCCCACCCGAATCCAATCCGTCGTCTTGCGCCCAGCAAGCCCACCAGCACCGATACAAGTGAACTCGTTATTAATCCGTATAAAATCAGTGTTGTTGCCATAACTCAATTGATGACGTCAAGTACAGCAATAGCTTTTTCAGACAATTCTGGGAATTTATCGTGCAGTTTATCGTGCAGTTTATCGTGCAGCTTAACCAATATGAGCGACTGCCATAAACGGCCTGTTCTTCCGTTTATAATGTCACGAACCTGATCCTCAGTCAGAGTATTACCCTCTATAGCAAGCGACGAATGGATGGTCTTGATACGATTGGCCTTGCGCAACCGTAGTCCATCTTCCTGCTCCAAACGGATAGCATAGCGCTCAATCTGAGCCGATATCTCAGCTATCAGGTTGATTGCCGTAGCGCTGACTGTGAATGGTGGTATATACATATCACAAAGGGATAGTGTTGCAAAAAGTGTGTCTGAGTAGCTAGAAGAAATAAAGTCCGTACTTTTAAGGAAAAAATAAGTGATCGAAGTTTATTAACCCTTAGAAGAACAGACTTTATGGTACTGACAAAGGAACA
>Ga0247611_10001499_pt1 | contig 41243 bp, 59 predicted proteins | sample 177DNAGHGhighgp2_FD_192422 | JGI IMG/M metagenome (GOLD analysis project Ga0247611, IMG submission 192422) | Sheep rumen microbial communities from Palmerston North, Manawatu-Wanganui, New Zealand - 1770 DNA GHGhigh gp2 | ecosystem: Host-associated > Mammals > Digestive system > Stomach > Rumen... | reverse complement strand
TGTAAAGCCTTCGGAGTCGCCTTGGCTGTAAATATGGCTGTACCGATTACTCCTGCTGTAGCAACTAAGCATAATATTACAGGCGAGGATTTACGAAGCCAATTCATGCAATCACCTCCCATTTTCCTTTAACCTAGCCATTAGCTTCTCCTCATTTACCATATCTTTCCTCCTTTCAAAAAGAAAAAATATAAACAGTAAGAGAGACGGTACGGGACTCGAACCCGTGGCCTCCGTTATTCACGGCGCTCTATCCAATTGAGCTAACCACCTCTCCACTAAAGAAGTTGTAAATTGTGCGAAGCTTAGAAAAAATAAATAGTGGTTGTACGATCTATAAGAAGTCGTTACTTGTCATGGGCTAATTTTCGGTTTCCCTAGCCACGATCCCGATCAGTTCCCCCAACCACAGGGGTCTTCGAACTTAACATTCCTTATTAGATCTTTCTCTTCACAATAGAAGTTGTAAATTGTGCGAAGCTGAGAAAAAAGAAGAGGCCATTAGACCTCTCTGAGAGTGTTTGCAATATGGTCGATTTTCGTTAGATAAAACGATATGTCGTTTATTATTCGTTCAACCTCGTCTTTATCAGATTCGGGGACTATCATGTATTTAAACAACTTTTCTATATTGTATCCAGCGGCATAATTCGCCATAGTAATTCCATCCAATCCCATAAGTATTCCAGCCTCTTTCTTATTCGTTAATATCTTCATACTTTTCTCCTTTCTAAGAAAATATAAGTACTATTACCATTAAAGAGTATGTATTTTATGCGGAGAAAAAAGAAAAGACCCCGAAGGGTCAGTTCCGTGAACGATATAGCGCTCGGACATACTTTTTTTCAAAATATTTTATGCTTTCCTTAATATCCTCCAAATATACTCTAATACGCTCATTAGCATGCTCTCTAGCCTTAAAATCTTTCTCCGAAGTTATGCGATAAAGCGCATTAGATAGAACCTTAATCGGCTCACATACAATTTTGATATGACTTGCCATCATCACTATTTCTTCCATTTCACGGTAACTTAACACAACAAATCCTTTCTTTCCTTTTCTGGTAAAAACTAACATGATTACTCCTTTCTATAATATGTTATAGTTTCCATTAAAGAGTATGTATTTTATGCGGAGAAAAGAAAAGGCCTTCCGAAGAAGACCCTTCTCTTGGTTAAGGTAAATGCTTTGTACACATGCTAAATAGTTCAGATAATTGTTCCTTGTTTCCAGTTTCAATAGAGCATTCCAATATAATCGTATAAGTTCCTATCATATTATCATATTCATCAAAGTTTTGTTCAATAGATTTAATTGAACAATACCAACCATCGGTATATTTGTCTAGTTCCTTTACGATCTTACACATTTCATCTACATTGTCACATACAAACTTTTTTTCAACACTTACCTGATAATATACATCCATATGTATCACCTCCTTTCCATAATAGCCGTTGCTAAATTGGCGTAAAGTGGTATCACATGGTACGCTCCTGGAAAAACTAAAAGCCCATGCATTTAGCACAGGCTTAGAGTTTTGTGAAATCAATTGTACTCTTATCTAGAAAAATATAACTTATCTAAATCATCTACAGGAAGAACTATCGAACCTTTAAAGCGTATCGTTAAGTTGTTTTCGTCTATTTCCCCATACAGATCTTCAAATTCGATAGATCCATTTGGACAACGATCTTTGACTGCCTTAACGCACTCATTCGTAAACGCTCTCAATTCTTCACCTGTAAATACATATTTCTCTTCCATATTTTTCTCCTTTCTAAGAAAATATATCAATTGGTTTCCATTAAAGCCCTTGTATTTTATGCGAAGAAAAGAAAGAGGCCCTCCGAAGAGAGCCTAATTCACTTAATATCCTATTGTTTCCGGTAATATAGTCACACCTCTTACTGCAAGATTCTGCAATATTTTATACCACATTCTATCGGGCACCTCGAAGCTAATATACCAGCAAGTCGGAGCTTTCGCCCAACCGCAATTTCCAATATGTAAATTCTGAAACCATGTTTCTACCCACCAGAATAACATATTCTGTGATTTGCAGCTGTTAAAAACATCCAATACTTTAGTTACATCTTTTTCGTCAACCAATAAACTGCGGTGCTTAATAAATATCATACTAAACCTCCTTTTAAGATAATTTTTATTACCATTAAAGCCCTTGTATTTTATGCGGAGAAAACTAAAAGCCCATGCACTAAGCACAGGCTTAGAGTTTTTAGAATTAATAATCCATAACTTCAGTTCCGTTATCCATTACAAAGAAACGGTGAATAGTTCTCTTATCCATCGTTCTAACGCACTCACATACCGGACAATAGAAATGGTCTAAAGGGTTATGCGGATAATCGTATCGTCCACCAGGCTCATGTTCGCCGTATTTCCAATCGATTGCTATCCGTTCATCTTTATCCACTTCAAATTGCGACCGGCATCTACCACATCTGAAACGATAAATTTCTTTCTTCATAGCTTCCAATGTCTTCATATTAACCTCCTTCGGTTTGAAAATATTATTAGTTCCATAAAAGTATATGTATTTCCTGCGTAAAAACTAAAAGAGGAAGCTCTCTGTACGAGACTCCCCCTATAGAAACTCAATATTTCTTATTCAATTTTTTCTCAATTCGATCTTCTATTAATTCTTCGAGTGTTTTGCCAAGCACGCTCGTTACAGCACATTCGTATTGAAGTTGTAATGCCATTAACAATATGTACATATCACCGATTTCGTCAATCAAGTCATTACAAAGTTTCCGAAGCGTGTCGTCGTCATCTATACAAAAAGCCTCAGTCACTCCACGTTCATACTTAGAAATCGCCTGAATCAACTCACCGGCTTCTTCCATTACCATCATGGGCATTATTTCACCCCAATACTTACGAACCTCATCACATTTCTCAATAAACACTTTTCTTTCCATAGAATTCTCCTTTCTATAAGAAATATCATTAGTTCCATTAAAGTCCTTGTATTTTATGCGGAGAAAAAGGAAAAGCCCTTGTAGGGCTATCCTTTGAAAATATACTCATACACATTTTTTCTAATTTTTTCTTTCACAAAACTACCAGAATCCAAAATGGTTCTTAAATCTTCAGGACAAATATTCACTTTGACATTGTTGTCCGTTATTCGAAATCCTCGTTTCAGCATCCATTTTATATGTTCGTTTACTTCGCACTCACAAATATAATCTGAATACGGAACAAATAGATCTCTATAAACTTTAACAAATCTCATAGCCTCTATTTTATTCTCAAATCTAAAATATCTACTATTGTTTCTTCCTCTGTTTTCATGACTCATAATCAAATCTCCTTTCAAAAATATGTTTATGTTTCCATTAAAGCCCTTGTATTTTATGCGGAGAAAATTAAAAGGGGCACAGTGGCCCCAATTAAATTAGTTTTCAATCTTATCTAAATTCTCTAACTTCTTCTCTATTCTCTCCAATGCCTCACCTCTCTTATCAAATTCCTCGCCATAATACTTAAGCAGATCACAAATTTCATCAAAGAATGCCAATATGGTTTTCATATGTGCAAAGTCCTTCAAATCACATTCTTTGTAGGAATCTTTACTTGCATAGTTTTTTATTGCCATCTCTAATAATTCTTCCATCTGCTCAACGGTATTTTCGCATCTTTCCTTTAAGTTACTCATTGTTTTCTCCTTTCGAAAAAGCGGTACTATTACCATTAAAGGAGTTGTATTTTGTGCGAAGCAAAAAAGAAGATGCCATGCGTTTTGCACAGCACCCTCTTTCAGAACTCACTTCTTCTTATTAAATAGGTTACTTATGCTTCTTAGCCACATCGGTGACTTCGAAGTGAAGCTTCCAGTTTCCTCAAACTTCAGACCGTTGCTTAACCATTTGCATGTCAAACACAGTTGAGCTACGGTCAATCCTACCTCAACAGCTCTGAATCCAAAATTGATCATTTTTTCTTTTTTTGCTTCTGCCTCCTGTTTCTCACGAGCCTCTTTTTCCGCATCTAGTTTCTCTTTTTCGAGTTCTAGCTTAGAAATTCGGTCCTCGTAGTCCGTTAAGCATCGCCTCTCTTCCAGACCAGTTTTGTAGAGCTTCGTGTAGTCTTCCACACATCTCTGGTGCTCAACACTTCCTGGTTCAAGGCCATTCAATCCGTCGGCTACTTGTTGAATCTTCTCCTCCAACTTCACCACAATTTCCTCATCCATCTTTTCTCCTTTCTATAAGAAAATATCATTAGTTCCATAATAGAGATTGCTTTTCGTGCGTTTAATAAAAGAAAAGAGGACTTGTGAAAGCCCTCAATCCTTACAAGATAGCTTATTTAATTATTCCAAGGTCTACCATTGTATCGTACTCTGCCTGTTCAAAGCTCGTTACTCCATGCTTAAAAGCCATAAAAGCTATATAGAATGCACCAGCACCCATAATCGCCGACGCTATTAAAACATCTCGAAATTTGATTGGCAAAGTTCTCATAACAATATCCTTTGTAACACCATTCATATTTGTTATGCTACCATGTGTAAATTTAAACATCACATTCCTCCTTTCAAAAACGGTACTATTACCGTAATAGGACTTGCTATTTTTGCGTAAGCTTCATATTATCGAAATATCACATAAAACTGTCACCTGGGTATCTGATTTCTAAGCTAGATTAGAATACTATAAAAGAAAAGAGCCCGTGCGTTAAACACGAGCCTCTTCTCATTATTTTTTACCGTTGCTAAGCAGTTGTATTAAATATCCATCATCTCCTTTAGGAAAAACTTCAAATTGGATAACATAAGGACGGTACTTCTCGTTATACAGATATAACTCATTTTCCCATTCCGGATTCCATTTCAAACCAAGGGATTCGTATACCTCATTCGCATACAGATATCCCCTAGCCTCAATCAAATCGTTCAGGTACATTTCAGTATGGTGAATAAACTGTAAATTATAGTCCTCGTTTTGCCAATTACGGTTTCTCTTATCAAATATCATTAGTTTCATAACTGCCACCTCCTTTCACAATAGAGATTGCTTTTCGTGCGTAAGCTTCATATTATCGAAATATCACACAAACCTATCACCTGGGTCTCTTATTTTTAATCTAGATTAGAAACTTATCAAATATATTGTATGGCCTCTTCTTTTGACATAAAGAAATGAATACCTTTTTCACACTCAGCATTATATTCGCAATTGAAGTCGTATACTGTAAATTTGTCTCCGATATAATATGACATGTTGTTATATGTTGAATAAGCTCTGTCCGCTCCGTCGATAGCTATAACCTCAGCTTTATTAGTTCGACATTTAGTTCCATTTATAGAAAAAACAATAGCGCCTCTTGGAATTTTGAGAGTTACAATAATATTCCGGTTACATTTCTTGTATCCTATAATGTCTTCTGATAGCATTTTGCCTTTTCGATATTCAAGACAATATCCAGAGGCACCTCTTAAAATGGCATGGCTTAAATTAGCATAGCTTAAATTAGCATGGATTAAATAGGCGCCTCTTAAATCCGCATCACTTAAATCAGCACCGCTTAAATTAGCATTGATTAAACTAGCACTCGTTAAATAGGCACCTCTTAAATTAGCACTACTTAAATCAGCATAGCTTAAATCAGCACCTCTTAAATCAGCTTCATATGAATCAGCATAGCTTAAATCGGCATGACCTAAATCGGCGTATGTTAAATCAGCGTCATATAAATCGGCACGGATTAAATCGGCATGGCTTAAATTAGCATAGCTTAAATTAGTATGGATTAAATAGGCGCCTCTTAAATCAGCACCTCTTAAATCAGCTTCACTTAAATTAGCATGGCTTAAATTAGAACAGCTTAAATCGGCATGGCTTAAATCAGCATGGCTTAAATCAGCTCTCATGTTTTCCCATCCGTCGATATCTTTGGAAATCCAATGCTTATGATTTTCCAATATTGTGCTGAGAGATTGACCGTTAACTATTATGTCTTTAGGATCTATTATTTTCATGCTTTTTTCTCCTTTTCTTTTGATTACCAAAATATCACACAAACCTATCACCTGGGTCTCTGATTTCTAAGCTAGATTAGAAATAGTCTGGACAATGCATCTCGACCCAACAATAAAATTGCCCGCAAGGGAGACGATTCCCAGGCCACGATGAACAATCGTCATTAGCCGGGCATTCGTCACATTTTTTATAATTATAAGGATTACACATAAATTTTATATATTCCGATATCATTTTCGTTTCTTTTTCGAGTTCTACATTCGTCTTCTCAGTGATCTCCGATCTAATTGTTCTGCTCATATTTTTCTCCTTTCATGATGCACAAATTAAAGAGTCCTCGTCTGGACTCCAAGTTTCAGAGAGTCTGCTCGAACTGAGCCGGCCCTCTCTCCACAATAGAAATTGTAAATTCTGCGAACCCTCTAACCTAGATTAGAAATCACCGTCGACAAGTGTATTGTATGGCATGCCTGGCGAAAATATCAGTCTACCGTGCAAATTTTTTACACCGCACAATAAAAGGTTATACATGGATAAAAACTAAAAGCCCATGCACTAGGCACAGGCCTTAGAGCTTTAATAATAGCCGTGTTCTTTCAATAACTCTTGTTCTTCTCCAGTAAGTCGCATTAAACGCCTGACCCTTTCAATATTCTTTTCTAAATCGGACAAAGCTACATAATATTTAACATCATCAAATTTCATTTTCATATTGTGTACTTTTGTCCACATTCTCGTCAGGTTATCATAAGTGTCATCTCTAATTTCCAACTTTTCCATTTCTTTTTTAGTCATAGTTTTTCTCCTTTCCGAAAACGGCACTATTACCATTAAAGAGCTTGTAATTTAAGCGGAGAAAAACTAAAAGCCCATGCGCTAGACACAGGCTTAAAGTTTTTCACCTATTCTCGTCATTTCTATTTGTCGTGTGATTCCACATTGCCCAATCATATAGCTTAGTACTAATATCCATAATTCTATTTCCCCATTTTGGAGAAATTCCAGCCAATTTCCATATTAAGTTAGCTATGATTTTTCGCATACATAATCACCTCCTTTCACTAAAGAACTTGTAATTTAAGCGAAGAAAACTAAAAGCCCATGCACGAAACACAGGCTTAAGTCTTTTAAAATAATCCGTTTTCTTCTAACAATTCGATTTCTTCGTCCGTTGGCCTGACTAATTCTTTCGCTTTTATTGTTAACTGTTGTAATTCATAAAAAGTTTCTAAATATTCAGGGATTTTATTATAACACATTAATTTTATGTTTATGCTCTCTAATATTTCTAAATTTGTTCCTGTTTCAACCAACATCTTAAATGCATTTAATTTAGTCTTCGCCACTTCTAATTTTCTATCCATTTCAAATCTCCTTTCGAGAAACGGCACTATTACCATTAAAGAGGTTGTGATTTAAGCGCAAAAAAAAACTAAAAGCCCATGCACGAAGCACAGGCTTAAGTCTTTTAAGTCTTAGAGTCAATCAACATGCAAATTGCTTTGTTAAGATTTGCCGCCAATTCAGAAGCACCTCGTACAGACATTTGTAATTCCACAGGAAAATCATCTCCATCTAAATTTCTAGCATACCACCAAACCTCGATGTGTTCATCACCTGTAATTGTACAAATTCTGACTTTCGCACTTCCTTGGCAATAATCATTCTTAATTTTCATGTTGCCACCTCCTTTCACTAAAGAACTTGTAATTTAAGCGCAAAAAATAAAAGAGGATGTTATTGTTAACTAAATATAAAAGAGAGAACCCCCGGAAACCGCAGTTCCACAGGGGTTCTGAGAGTGAGACACGGGGGAATCGAACCCAAAATATCATTCACCTTTCGCCGCTTTCATGCCATACACAGCGCATTCCACGAGATCCGAAAGCTCCTCGGCATCAACTCGAATCTTATACTTACTCAACCATTTGGATAAAGACTCCATAACTTTCTGCTTTTTAGCAACGCCAACTCCCTCACCTTTAATCGTTTGCTCAGCTGATTTCACCGCCGTGTTTACCATATTTAAAAGAGTTTTGTATTTTTCGTTCTGTACAATAGCTTCTAGATATGGGATTACAAACGAAGTAATAATGAATGCGCATACAGCTATTATCAGCTTCAGTATAATCCAAGAAATATCATCCATAGCCTTCTTCCCCCTTCCCTTCATATTTTTGGATAGCCTTGTATTCTTCCAATTCTTGCTTCTTTTCTTGCTTAGTCTCGAAATAGGCTTTGAAGGCATAGACGGCAAATACACCTACCACTTCTGCAAGCCACGCTGTTCCGAGACCTATTACTGGATCCTTATCTAGAATAGACAGAATATAAGGCATTGTGGCGTTAATCAAACCAAATATCAGTAAAACTTTAACTGCCCCCTTGGTGAATGTTCGTTTGTTATCATTTTTAGGTCTTCTCACACCTCACCACCTCTCTTCAAGCAGGTATCGATTCAACCCTTTATCGGCTTCTCTTAACTCCTCCACATTATTGCCGTCAATTCCATTCCGAACCAACACCTGCAAAGTCTGAATTATCACACGGTTGGTGTTTCTACTTTGGATTTCAAGCTCATCTAGACGATGTTTGTCTGAATCCAAATATCCACGAAGCTTTGCAAATTCGGCGCTATGCTCAATAAGCTGATTTTTGATATCGCGTATAGCTTGATCCTGTTTAGCATTAGGTTCGTTTGCTTTTTTCATAACATTTAATATTAAAGCTCCAACCGCTGCCAGAACTAATATAAAATTACATACTGTCATAACATCTGACAGCGTGAAGTTAAATGGGTGGTCCATTTTAGACCTCCTTATTCTTCGTAAATTATCTCTAATCCATAAGCTTTGGCCGCTTCATGCTCTATCTTGCATCCTCTGGCATTTTCCCAGCCCTTGCAAAAATAAGCAGCATGACACAAGCTCATATTCTCCAGTGATTTAGCCAAGAAACAAAGAGGAATTTGAACTACGCCACGCTCTTCCATCTTTTCTTTGCTGTACCATTCATCGGTAAAAAGTGTGTTGATTACCTCATATCCTTTTTCTTCAAGAGCCTTAATCGCTTTCTCTCTTGTTGCTACGATTTCTTCATCCGTTTTTCCGGACATTGGCTGTGATAACATTGCTTTTTTCATGTTTCTACCTCCTTTTTTAATTTACATGTTCATTGAGCCAGTCCTGAGTCTTTTTCTTCCAGAGCTTCGGCACATCATTGATTGTCCATGCGGCTCCTGTTTTAGGATTAATTTCCCCTGTTAATATCTTCATTCCATAAAATGCTCCCATTATTCTCCACCCCCTTCCACAATTTCAGAAACAACTTCCCCAAGGTCTTCTATGGCTTCATCCTGTATGGTCTGCGAAGCTTTCAGTAACTCCATTTCTTCCCTAAGCAGGTCGGTTTCGCTCTTTTCAGTGCAATGAATATGCAGGGCGTACCCGCCCTCTTCGGGAGCCACGCTCAAATCCTTAAATTTGTAATTCTCGAAAACTCCTGATACAGCACCATTAAGGGTAAACTGGAAGCGGTCAAGATTTCCTTTCTTGGAGAATGCCACCATTACTGGTTCGACTTCGCTCCATTCGAATACATGCAGTATCATATCATCCGTATAGCTGATTTCTTCGATTGCAAATTCTGTGCCATCCTTTAAAATTACTTTCTTTTCGTTCATTCTTTTTACCTCGCTTTCCTTTATGCTGTTCTATGCCAACAGTAAACACCTAAATAAGGTGGCATGTTGTTATGGGCTTGGGAACCTCCTGTATAAGATACATTGCGATTTAGTCTTCCCCAAGCATTACCTGAATTTACATTAAGCCATTTTTCTGAAGGATTATATTCTAAAGCATATATTGAATGTGTGTGGCTAGGCATTTCATTTATTGTTAATGTATGATTTCTCTCACCACCAGTAGACCCAATCTCATTATCATCTGCACACCATAGAAATCTATTGGTTATTCTCTCCCAAGTGCCACCAAATAAAGTTTCAGGGCTTGTAGAAATGCTGCTTATGTAATAACTTCCCACTGGATAAGCATCAAGCGGTGAAGAAGATTTTTTATTAAATATCTTAAACATATCACTCGCCTTTCATATACCAATACTTGAAAGTCAGGCTTTCAGTTGGTAAAGACTCTACATAAAATGTCAACACTCCTGATTCGCTCGCAACTGCCCAAGAATCTTCAAATGTTCCGGAAACTAATTCAGCATCCACGAAGTAATCCGGTGTCATGCCTATTATTGATATGGCATATCGGTATGGGTAATCGGAATAAGTAACAGAGGCCTCCCAATCCGATGTAGCGATTGTAACTGTATCTGCCTCCATCACCCCGCCACCGCCGCTGCCGAAGTTGTCCGACACCTTTGTTTGAGTTATGTTAGTGCCGACTGCAAGCGTGTCACCGACATTTACAGTCTGTGTGGTCTTGTAGAATTTGCCATTCAGTATTAAAAATTCGTCTTTTGCATATGAGTGTGCGGATGTGGTGGATTCTTCGACTGTTGCTATGTCGGATTGTAAGTCATCTACAAGCCCTGATATACTTAAAACACTACCCGACACAACATCCACACGGTTATTTACAAGCAGGATGCTTTCTGATAATCCGTCCACTCTGTTATCAACAGCCGTGATATTTCCTGACAGCGTATCAAGCTGTTTTGTTATAGGGTCGGATTCTATGCAATTTTTGGTTTTAAGTAAATATTGATTTGATGACTGTGAGTAATAAATTTTATCTCCGTCTGTCCAAATAGATTCACCATAAAAACTACTAAGTTCACTCCAAGTTTTTGTTATCCAAGTATCTGTGGATCTATTTAAAACATATTGCGTTGATGCCCGTGAGTAATATATATCATTTCCATCCGTCCAAACATATTGTCCAATAATCTCATTGAAGCCGTACCATGTTTTAGCCACCCAAGTATCTGTAGATTTATCTAAAATATATTGATTACCAGAAAACGAAAGGTAAATATTTTCTTTATCTTTCCAAACATTAGCTCCGTTGAATGCATTTAAGCCATTCCATGTTTTAGCATTCCAAGTGCTTGTGGATTTATCTAAAACATATTGACCAGTTCGCGATCCGTAGGCCGAATAGTAAATATCCTCACCATCTGTCCAAATATTAAATCCGTCAATCTTACTAAGTCCATTCCATGTTTTTACAGACCAAGTACTTGTAGCTTTATTCAAAACATACTGACTTGACACGGAAGAATAATAGATGTTCTCACCGTCCGACCAAATATTATCACCACTAAAACTGCTAAGACCGTTCCAAGTTTTTACAGACCAAGTTCCTGTAGGTTCATCTAAAATATAGCGATTACTTCCATAGGAATAATATATATGTTCTCCATCTGTCCAAATATTATTGCCATTAAAACTGCTAAGACCGTTCCAAGTTTTATCTACAAATCTGCTCTCTGAACTAAGTTCGTCTCCAATATTTATGTCGACAGTAGCCTCGTATAGTTTATTATTCAGTATAAATAAATCGCCTTTGGAATAGGCATGTTCGGATGCATTACTTGTTTCATGTAAAGCTATAACTTCATCGTCGTAAATATCAACAACATCGACTATAGTTTTATTATTGGTTTCATCGTCCGTAACATCGACACGCCCTTCAAACTGCAAACCCTGTCTCGATGTCATTTCCATTCCACTGGCATTTTGAATTGTATGCCCCCCAGAAGACATTTTCTCTTTTATATCATCTATAAGATCCTGAGTACGCTCTTCGTTTAAATATTTATGATTATAGTTATTCATACATCGGTCTCCTCATTAGGTGTCAGAGAAATTGAAAGAATAGTTATTTGCCCCGTCTGTAGTCTGTATCCACATATAACCATCCGACTCATTTCCATTTATACCTATCTTAATTTCGCCATTATCATCAAGGTCGGAGTCACGAATAGTGAAAGACACCGTATTGCCATTGCCTAATTTGCTTCCCATATAGGCAACCCATTTATTCACTTCGCCGTCGTGGTCGGTGTCCGTAACATCATGCAGAAGTTTAATAGCTAAGGTATCTCCTTTCACGGCCTGTATCATCGTTTCGAAATATGAAGCATCAGACCACATCACTTCCTCTCCATTGTGCATTAACTTAAATATATCATAAGGTGATCCATATGAAGTCTTAAATATGACGAGAGTTGATTGTGCCTCAGACACTGCTATTTCCTTGGAAATCTTACGATTAGTGGCTGTCGATTCGCTAGTAACAGTTATAGTAGCCGAACCTTCTGAAGCCAGCAGGGTAATAGCAATAGTAGTACCGTTAACAGCCACACTTGCGATGCTAGAGTCTGAAGATGATGCTGAAACTAGTCCGCTAGCATTTATAACCGTAATATTCTTAGTTGCACCGACTGGAGCAATTTCCACCTCATAAGCGGATAACTCTAACACACCTGAATCTTTCCACATCTCTTCGTACTCTTCCGGACTTATTTCGTCAGTGGGTTCGGACATACCGAAGAGATTGTACGCATATGCGGGAGGGTCTACGCTCGTCATGACGACAGCCACATCAGTACCCTCTTCAACCTCTATACCTGCCCCTTCTATAAAGGCCGCAGTAGTAGTGAAACGATCTGCGACATTATAGACCAAACCTACATTTGAAGCACTTGGCGCGGGAAGATTTGCAAAGGAATAAGATCCACCGGGCTTGTAATATGCTCGCTTTTATCAATTTTCTCATTAAGCTTAGTTTTCATATCAGTAACAAGTCTCTGCATTATCGTACTATCTAAATATTTCACATTTTCTGTCGCCATTTTGAATTTCCCTCCTATTAGAAAAAAGAGTAGGCGCCTATTCGACGCCTACCTCATATGTATAACCCATAAACTTTTTTTGCAATTATGCGGATACGGTAACCGCGATATCCTTTGAGGTCTTACGATTAGTTGTGGTGGATGCGCTCTCAACCGTGATGGTAGCAGAGCCTGTAGCCACAGAAGTTATAGCGATTGTCGTGCCGCTGACTACAACCGTAGCGATGTCGGTATCGGAAGATGAAGCGGAAACAGCGCCGCTTGCTTCAGTAACAGTGACATTCTCTGTCGTGCCAGTTCCGCTAATAGACACGGATTCGTCAGACAGTGTAAGCACGCCCGGATCCTTCCACATCTCCTCGTACTCTGCAGGGGTGATATCCTGAATAACTCCAGAACCACCGAAGAGGTTGTACTTGTATGTGGCAGGATCTGCGCTTGTCATGATGACTGCTACATCCGTGCCGCCTTCTACTTCGATACCAGCACCCTCGACAAAGTCAGAGGTTGTGGTAAAGCTGTCAGTTACATTGTAAACGAAACCGACAGTAGAAGCTGATGCGGCAGGAAGAGTAGCGAATGTCTTGGATCCGCCGGGTTTGTAGATATGCTCGCTTTTGTCAACTTTTCCGTTGAGACGAGTTTTTACATCGTCAACGAGCTGCTGAGCAATATCGTCGGTAACATACTTTTTAGCCATATTAATACCCTCCTTGAATATATGTTAAAGTTTATGGGTTATCGTCATTCATCATTTCCTCATATTCCTCGGCAGTGACGGCATTAAGTCCGAGGTCTGCGAAGGACTTATCACCTTTTAGTTCAACACCATTAATCTTGGGCTTATCGACGAGGTTGTTGTAATTTCCATCACCTCCTCCACCGCCACCTCCAGTATCCAGTTCTATGAGGAGTTCTTCTATTCTAGACAGAGGGGGATCGGTGTATTCCTCCCCGTTAATTTTTGCCAGGAGTATCTTTTCAGACCTGCTTCGCCATTGTGAATCTGCCATGATGTTATCCTCCTTTGCTATTTATAAAGAATGGTAAAGAATGCACTAGATACACTTATATTGCCAACCGGTGAGAGATTTCGCACATCTGTTTTTATACCTCGTTTTCCGTTTTCAGCTGTGAAAAAATGACAATTATAAGGCTGGAAATAGGTATAATTGTCGTCAAACACCGTACATATCAATGCTGTTTTTCCAGATAATTCTACAACATCATCCAAGCAAAAATGTAAAGTCGAACTTTCATTTTTAGATATTGTTTTACCAGATTTTGTAGTTAGAGTTGAATCCGAATATACTCTAAGTTCGACAGTAATGGACTGAACGGAAGAACTTCCTCCACCGCCACCTCCTCTTTCTAATTCTTCAACTCTTCCGGTTATAGATAAAATACTTCCTGAAATACCGGACATTTTGGAAGAAAGATTTTGCTGATTTTCATCATAAATCGCTTCTTCTACTGTTATTGGAAAAACATCTGTCGTATTATCAGGAGTTTGAAGCTGTCGTATTTGTGAAGTATTTGGCATTGAGAATACCTCCTATATTGATTTATCACTCGTCAGAATAAGTGATTGCCACATAATTTACCGTATACGAACTACTACTTCCGTTATATAGATTCAATTCAAATACATTGTTTAAACGTTTTGAAATGCCACCCATTAGTATTTTACGTTCGTCTTCATACATCGTATCCCATCTGGCATAGTTTAGATGTATTATAATCACATTAGTTGTTGATGTGGGGAATTGAATATAAACAGTTGCCCAACTATTTGCGGGAATTGATACACCTTGAGTAGTTAAAGACGAATCACGATAAGCACTAAAACTTTGAGATTTTATTGTCTGCCCAGTCGGAGTCAATTGGTCTAAAGCATCCTTTAATGATTTACCCTGTGCAGCAGATAATGGCTTATCTGTATCAGTACTTGTGAGATTATTAATGATGTTGGATTTGAGAACACACAAATCTACAGTGTCTTTAAGAGCCTTACCCTGAGCAGCTGATAGCGGTTTATTCGTATCGGTACTTGTCAGATTATCGACAATGTTGGAAGTAAGCACACATAAATCCACAGCGTCTTTAAGAGCCTTACCTTGTGCTGCTGATAACGGTTTATTCGTATCGGTGCTGGTAAGATTATTAATTATGTTAGAATTGAGAACACATAAATCTACAGCGTCTTTTAGAGCCTTACCCTGTGCGGCAGATAATGGCTTATCAGTATCAGTACTGGTAAGATTATTGACAATATTAGAAGTGAGTATGCATAAATCTATTGCTGCTTTTAAAATCCTTCCCTGATTCGCAGAAAGTGGTCTGTTGGTGAGTATCGAATTCAAGTTATCTATTATAGACGAAGGGGTCAAATATGGAATCTCCGGATTATCAATAGTATGCGGATTAACCCCAACCAGATAATTTGTTTCGTCAACTATCTGAGCCGCGTGAGCTTCAGAGGCAGCCGCATTAGTTGCGGATATATTAGCAGCAGTAGCCGAGGCAGATGCATTAGTTGCAGATGTATTAGCAGCCGAAGCCGACGAAGCAGCGTTGTTTTCTGAAGTACTAGCTGCCGAAGCTGAATTGGCAGCGTTAGTAGCTGAGGCAGATGCGGAAGTAGCTGAGTCCGAAGCGTCATCAGCAGAATCAGCTGCATTTAAAGCCGAGGCAGCAGCGTTGTCAGCAGAATCAGCAGCATTTAAAGCCGAAGAAGCAGCATTAGTGGCAGAGCTATCGGCCGCCGAAGCAGAATCAGCAGCATCAACAGCAGAAGAAGCCGCTGCAGAAGCAGAAGTACCAGCCGCTGTCGCATAACTTTCCGCTGAATTCTGAGCAGTACTCGCAGCACTAATTGCCGCAGCGGATTCGAGACTTATCGCTTGTATAGCATCGTGAATAGAACCTCTAACTTCTTCTCCGTAAACGGCCGCCAGTATAGCTTCGAGATATGGATCTATGTTAGCCATTTTTTTCCTCCGTTTTCTTACTTAAATCTAATTCATTTTGAAGAGATATGCAGCTTTCCGCATACTCGGCCAGTTTGTCTTTCTGCACATCGGAAAGAACTTTGTAAAGAACTAATTCTACGAGAGAAGGAGACATGTTTCGTTCAGTAGCTAGTTGATTCAAAAATATTTTTACATCTTTTACGGTTTTATCAATTACTATCGGAACTGGGTAAATCATCCTGCTTCTCCTCCTTTTTTATCGTTAGATGTTCTTTTTTCCATTCTTCGACTTCTTCGGGTGTTAACTCCCTTTCGGTTTTTTGTCCGTTTTTATATGTGACATTAACTATTTTTGTTACTACTGGATTTCTTTTAGATCGTTTCATCATTCTACTACAAACCCTCCTACAACATCCGTAACATTATATGAATCTAAAAACGATAAGGTAACAAAATTACAGCCCCATGTACCATTTCCAATATCTATCTGAAGATCTGTTACAACATTTTTAACCTCAGCGTCGTATACTTCGGTTATTACCTCGCCACTATAACCCCAACGTTGTGTACCCCCATAATCCTGAAAACGCGTCCTATAGAAACTAAAATATAAATCGCTACCGTATGAACTAGCATCTAAAAGTATTATACTGTCATTTCCGCATTCCATTTCTATCATGCCATCAGAATCGACGATTATATTTCCACCATTATAGGTCTCTATGTTTAAGCCATTACCATACTGATTTCGATAAAGATCTATAGAGGATGTTAGTCTAGTAGGATTACTATAGTTATTAGACGCGCTATAGGTTCGCAGTTTTCCTTCTTTTAACTCCGTCTTCATCTTATATCCGTATGAATCAGTGCCCATAGAAGTAAAAGTTCCCTCAATAGCCAAATCGCCAGTGTCAAGATTCCAATAACTATTACCAGTTTTGCCTTTTAACAAACCTGCTCTAATAATATCAGCATTCAAAGTTCCAGCAGTAATTCTATCAGCAACAATTGCTCCGTCCATGGTAAGAGCTAAACCCAAATTGGACTTATTCTTGTAATAGGCCAGTCCATTAAGGCTCCATTCCCAGTACTTATTGGCATCTTCCCAATCCTGGGTATCAGACACGATAAGCTTCTCACTACCATTTTGACCTGTGACAATCGTGATATAGCCATTAGTTACGCTTTTCATTATCGAATCGGCATTCTCTTTAGCTTCGTCCAAGACGCTGACAGTAGATGGCAGCTGCTCTATCTTTGCTTTAATAGCCTCATTACCACTCCGAATCACATTCGACAAACCGCTGTTTTTAATATTATCACCAAGAGTAAATACAGTGTTCTCAGGAGCGTCCAAAGGCAGTTCCATCTTCGTAACCGGGAAGAACCTATTCATACCATGTGGATTTGAGATACACTGAATCTTATCCAAAAGCTTTATAACTTCGGTATTCACATCCAGATAATGCATATCTACCGCTGAAAGCTCCAGTACCATATTCTCAAACTGAATATCTTCTAGATAAGCCTGAGCTTTGGTCTTAAGAGCAGTAGCAGTAGTCACATCATCCCAATGAACTACGGTTTCTATCCAGCCATAAGTATTTATAGCCGTTTGATTGCCAATATAAATGCTACCATCATTAACTTCTTCAACAGTTAAATATGCGTCCAAAGCCTCTATGGGACTTTCATCGAGTCTTGCTCCAAGAGGCAAAACAACTGTAGCTAATTCAGTAAGATCCCAAGAACTAGTAAAGTTTGATAAGTTCTTACCAAATTCGATTTTCTGAGTATTTGTATTACTATAATCTTGAAGGTAATCGAGATAACGAACGCCATTCTCTTTGCGGATTTTCAAATGTCCGCCTAAACGGTCAATCAGCTTATCCTGGATACAATCAAGAGTGGATTCGTAATTAGTGTAACGGTAGAGACTGTCATTAGGGTCGGTAACCGTAACAGCCCCTACCTCAAACTGCTTATCAGCCGAAGCTTTAGCATTGTGAACATCCAAAAGAGATTTCAAGAAATTCCGAACCGAAATATTATGGAATTCTTTTGGAGGTTGGGATGTATCATTGAGATAGCCGAGTTCTCCTTCGCAGGTTATATGCCGTTGATTCCAAAAATCTTTTTCTTCGTTGATAACTCTGCCCGACCATATCTCAACATCATCTCTTTTTACGACTATCTCTGAAGACAGCCTCGCAAGAGAAGAGTATCCGGCATTTTCCGGTGGCATAGTAAATGTCAGTGAGCCAGCCGCATTGTCAGACATGGTTAATTTTGGATTAACTACCTTGTATTCTTTCATCGGAGAAGCTCCGTGATAAATAGCTTCGCCATCACAAAATATTGAATACATCACAGCCTCCCTTGCTTAAAGTTTATTGTATATGTTCCAGTTCCAGATTCGGTCCAATAATATAATTCCATGTCTCCATAGAAAATCAGATCATAAAAAGTTGATTCTCCATCTAAGACATGCTTAGTCACATCCGTTCCAAGTGTATGGTTCACTAAACGCACATAAATTCCATTTTCAACACTAGTCTCAACTTGAAAAGTCGGACAGAATGGTGCAATACCAACAATATCTTTATTGAGATCAAATTTCTTCTGAGTAGTATTTATTGTAACATTCTTAAATATCTTTGATAGGATTCTGCCTGTCTCAAAATTAAACGGATCCCAAAGCCAATCATCATCGGTACTATCTTGTATAGTCCATTTATAAGGTCCAACATCATATTTAATAGAAATCGTAGACCGTGGCTCGGACTGAGAACTCCCTGCTTTATACTTCTCGACAGCAAATCGTCCTTCATAAAAATAATTCGGGTCATCTTCCAAGATAGCCCGCATTCTCTTACCATTCAGATACTCCATTATTTCGGAATAGAGTTCCTGCCATGGTGTATAGACTTCATCTAAAGAATTTAGGACCGTAAACTCGAAAGTCCCGGTCCTATTCTCATATAGTGGGTATCCAGTGAGCGATTCAGAGAAATCTAACTTCTCACTCGCCCCTGGAATCTCCACATACTTTGTTCTTGGTGTAGGAGCTTCAAAAGATGGTCTTACTTTAGAGATAAGGTGCCAGTCATCCCAAGTGTTTTTCTCTCCAAATGTAATAGAGTGATACATCACATTCTCCTTCCGCTATAAGTAGCCATCTGTCCCAACCTCATATTCATTCCCGGGGCTAATTCTCCAACGAGAGTCCCAGTATCCATTACAATCTGCAATCCGTCTACTTTTTCAGTTAACGAATTCACATCACTTCTAAGCCTGTCAATTACCTCGACAATGCTTGCACTTTGGCTGCCAAATACATCTTTAAGCCCTGAGAATCCAGAATTAATTTCAGCACCCAATAGATTTGTTATCCCAGAAAGATTCTCCAACTGAGGATTGATATCTAGTGCCAGATTCTCGTTCACGGTGTCTGTAGCCATCTTTGCATTCGACAAATCCAGAACAGGCCTTATCTTAGGCTCGTAGTCATCTAGAGATAATGTCTGAATCTTCATCATCTCTTCGGCAATTCCATCGGAAGCTTCGCCTATCTTGGCGGAATACTCGTTCATACCACCGGCAATTCCGAGATCCCAGAACTTACCTATAGCCGCACCAACTTTGGATGGTGAATTGATGTCCAGAGCATCTTGAGCTGCTTCATAAGCCTCATTGGCAGCATCCCATGCAGCATTGTAAATAATTCTTGTGTTGTCATCGATGCCATCAGCTACACCTATACAAAAATCCCTACCTATCTCTCTTGCTTTCCAATCGGGAAGAGCATTTTGCATAGCATTAACAATTTCAGTTCCAGCTCTTTTAGCTGAATTTGACACCGGGGTTATTCCATTTTGAATTCCTGTTGACAATGCTGTAGTAACATTCGTTCCAATACTGGTCGCGGTCTTTACAAGACTAGCAGAGTAGTTGGTAAACGCTGATGAAACCGTGTTGATGAAATTCGATACTGTTGTTTGGGCTTTGGAATACGAGCCATTGAAAGCTTTGACAAAATTGTCTATTCCGGCATCGGCTAAGTTCTTCAAACCGGTAACAAATTGTCCTGTTCCAGATGCATCAAGACCTTTCATACCGTTAATCAAATCGATTAAGCTTCGAACATCATTTATCACAACTGTTAGTTGAGTTACAGCTATACCTTGAATCGTTTCGTAGAAGCTTTTTAAAGACCTACCGAAGGATTCGAGCATCGCTCCGAATTGATCGATATTATTGTTACCATGAAGAATACTCTCGAAAATTCCTTCAGATTTAGGAACCATTTCGGCAACTTCGGCAAGCATCTTAGTAGCGTTTGCGGCACCTTCAATGCCTTCTGGAGTAACATCTTTCACTTTCTCAGCGAAAGCTACCAAATAGTAACCGAAATACAAAAGCATCTTGCCAAATTCGTCAATGTCTTTGGAGCCGGTAAAGAAATGAGCCACCCACGATTTAGAAGTTGGAACCATGTCGGCTACTTCGGTCATCATCTTAGCGGCACTCGCAGCACCCTCTACAGCTTCTGGTTTAACATTTTCAACCGTCTTGGCGAAGTCAGCGATGTAATAACCAAAATATAAAAGCATCCTTCCAAAGGTATCTATGTTGTTACTTCCAGTGAAGAAGCCAAGTACCGATTTCTCTTTAGAAGTTGGAATCATATCGGCCACTTCAACCATCATCTTAGCGGCACTCGCAGCACCCTCTACAGCTTTTGAATCGACCCCTTGTACAGTATTAGCGAATTCGACTAATGGTTCTCCAAAATCTTTAAGCTGTCGACCGAAATTCGCAAGACTCGTTCCACCGGTAAACCAACTAGTCCAACCTGTAAAACGATCTAACAAATCAGCTGCAGTTAGAATCAATACCGTTTCAGCCAAGGACCTTACACCGCTCATTGTCTCAGCGCTTATACTGCTGGCGCCCGCTAAGAATGGTCCTAGATTATCCATGAAATCTGAAAGATCTTGTCCCATCTTCGGAAGTTGTGATATAACACCCTCTAGGATTCCGCCAGTAAGACTGCCTACAAATCCGCCTATAGCTTCACCGATTGCGGCTAAGAATTCTCCTCCTTGCTCCACAAACCACACAAGTCCTGGTATTTGGTATATAGCTCCTAAAGCGGTTAGAACCATTGTTAGCAATCCTACAGCAGCCAAAAGGTTAATTATACCTAGAGTTATCAATGGGCCCATAACTGATAATTCAGCTATAGATTTCATGATGTCTGAAAGTGAACTGATTTCCTCTAAAATCTTTTGAAGATTTGAAAAGTCCATCTTCTCCAATTCTTCAGCAATCACCTTGAAAAGCTTATCCAAGAACTGCATGAATGGCCTAACTATTTCGTCAATTCTTTCTGCTAATATAGTAAAAATATCAGATAGGAAAGTTACTAAATAATCAGCGATCTTTCCACCATGCTTAGACAACGCTTCCAGAATACCCTCAATCATAACTAAAAGGGCTTCGTCTATAGTAACTCTGGAAGACAGAACAACGGCTATGATTTCAGCCAGTATCGTGTTTACAGCATCAGCAATTGTAGGAGCACCATCTGCTATAGTTTGAGCCACCATGATAATGCCTTCACCGAAAGCCTTAGCCATAGTAGGCACAAGCTGGATAGCTCCTTTTACAATAGTTGTAAGAGCATCTACTACATTTTGAGCAGCTTCAGGAGACATCTTGGATAGATTTATCAGAGCTGTCCCTAAAAGAGCCACGCCAACACCCAAAGCGGCCATTCCTACTCCAGCAATCACTATGGCTCCGGATATCATGATAAGAGAAGCTCCTAATGCCATTAATCCAACAGATGCAGCAGTAGCTATCAGACCTATTACTGAATAGCCGAGCAAGGCTCCTAGAATCACTCCCAAGCCTTGTGCTACGACATCTAAGGGAAGAGCTCCCAGTATAGTTATGGGAGTAATTAGAAGTGTCATACCAGTTGCCATAAGAATAAGAGAAGCTGATAAAGCAGCCAGACCGGGTGCTGAATAATTGGCTATAAGACCTATTACAGAGAATCCAGCTAACGCTACGAGAATTGCGGTTATTCCTTGTACTACTGCCGGTAATGGTAAAAGACCGAGAGCTGTTATTGGAGCAACTAGAAGTGTCAACCCTGCAGCCACAACTGTTAAACCAGCACCGAAAGCTATTAGATAAGGCGCACTTTCAGATGCGAATGTCGAAACCATAATCATGCTTAACAAACTGAAAAGCACGGCACCAAGGCCCTTCGCTAGTGCATCCAATCGCATAGAACCCAAAATACTTATAGGCACCATAAGAAGAGTCATAGCGGCAGCTATCAACAGCATTCCAGCACCAACAACAGGCATATCTTCAGCATTATCGCCAATAATTCTCATAGAAACGGCCATAGCGCTTATACCGACAATAACTCCAACCAATCCTTGGAACATTTTTTCTGGTTTTAATCGAGCCAATTTATAAATGCTGAATGTTAACACAGCCATAGATGCTGATATTATCAACATTCCCTTACCTATCTCTATGAGATTTGAAATCGAATCTTCATCCAATCTGCTAAAGACTTCAGTCATTTCTGTTAAAGTTTTTGCTAACACCCATAGAGAAGCAGTAGCCATACCTATAGCATCAACATCCATCCCTTCGAATTTCTTAACGGCAGCAGCTAGTATAAGCATCGAAGTGGCCATTGCCAATAAATATACTGAAGCATTAGCCATATGTAACAAATTACCAGAGCTATTAATTTTAGCAATTGCCGCTGTGATGACACCAAATCCAAATGCAATCGCCCCTAAAGCTATGCCAGCTGGTTGAAGTTTTTCGGCAGGTATCGTTGATAATACCCATAAAGATCCTGCTAAGATAGCAATAGAAACCGCGATACTTTTAAGTATGTCGGCTCTTAAATCATTTTGATAAGTTTTTAGTACATCTCTGACTGAGCCCAAAGTTTTAGTTATAGAAGAAGTTATGTCTTTCTGTGCAGTTTTAAACACGCCTACAAACTTATTGAATATCGCTACTATGAAACCTAATGCACCAGCGCCCATTAAGTCTGCGAAATCTCTTTCATCCAGAAGACTTGCTCCTTTTGAGCTTAGCTGCTTGAACACATCAGCTGACTTATCAAGAACTTTATCCATATTACTTATAAATTTCTTGATAGCATCAGCTATAGCGTTGAATGAATCGATTAACCAGTCTTTTATTGTTGAAACGAATTCACCGAAAGAAGAAAACGAATTTTGGAATTTAGATAAGAAAGTATCAACATCTCCATTTGAAATTAAAGCTATAAACGCATCTCTAATATTTCTTAAAATCTCAGTTATGCGTTCCTTTACCTGTTCTCCTATTTTTTTCAAAGGCGCTAATGCTTCTTGGAGTCTCGCAAAAAATCTTTCAATAGCGTAAACATCCGGTGTTACGAATTTAGTCCTAGCAAACGTTTTAATGCTTTGTATAGTGCCATTGATAGTATTTGCAATGGCCTCGAATACTGGCCTGACCACTTTATGAATCTTATTTACAGCCTTATTGAATATATCATTCTTTTTAATCCATTCGTCTATAGCTGCTATCCATTCACCGATATATCCGGTTATTCCGAGAATACCACCTCCTAAATCATCAATTCCTTCAAGAGTCGGAAAGAAGAGTCTTAAAAGAGCACCTATCGCCTGACATATTATGTCAATTATTGAAAATAGGCCTTTAAATGTACTACGAAGATTTCTGGATGCGGTATCGCCGAGTTTAAAATTAGCAGTTAAATTCTTAAAACTCTCGGTAAGATTCAGAACATTATTAACTAGATTTGGTGCAAAAACATCGAGAAGTGCTTGACCAATCGGCTTTATTATAGACCATATACCAGCCAGGATATTCTTCAAGCCATCAAAAACATTTGCAATTGACTCAATCCATGGTCGAAAATCAAATGACCAAAATGCTTTTTCAACTTCTTCTGCGGCAATTTTAATTCCTTCCAAATAACTTACAACTTCATCTTCTCGTATATTGGAAAGGAACAAGGCAAACGCCGATGCCATTTTATTAACAATATAACCAAAAGTGTTAGCAACCGGGACGATTACCTTTTTTATTTCATTAATTTTAACTCTTACGGCATTCAGAAGATCCACTACCGGACCTTCTTGTTGAATTAACGGAGTATAAAACAATTCTCCTATTTTTTTCAAGGCTGCCTTAATATTCGCCATAGCACCAGTAAAGGTTTTATTAGCGTCTTTAGCATGTTTACCAAAAGCGTTATCCATAGCCTCGGCAAACATATCAAAGCTGATTAATCCTTTGGAAGCTAAATCACGAATATCAGCTTCCGTAAGTTCCATGGCAGCCGCCCCAGAACTAAGTATTTTTTTTTCAGCTTTTATGGTGTCTTTAAGCGTGCTAAGCCTATCCTGCTGAGCTTCTTTAAATGCGCTAAGTTGTTCCGATTGAGATTCTTTTAAAGATTCTAACTGATTCTGTTGAGATTTCTTAAGCGTTTCAAGTTCAATAGTTTGAGATTCTTTTAAAGCAGATAGCTGATCTTTTTTAGAATCTTTCATTGCTTTGATCTGCTCTTTTTGCTGCTCTTTCATAGCAGCCATTTCTTCAGCATGAGCAGACTTCTTAGCAGCAAGAGTTTCCTTGCTTTCGTCTTTTACAATTTGAACCTCTTCATCCCTAGCTTCTTTAGCAGCTTCCTTTTTCTCTTGAGTCTCGTCTTTAATAGCCGCTTTTTCTTCTTTAAGCTCATTGATACGTTCTTTACGAGCTTTCTCTCTTTCTTTTTTAGCAAGCTTTTCTTCGTATTCGTTTAGAGCTTCTATAGCTTTCTGGCGATCTTCTGTGGTAGTAGCACTATCTATCGCCTTTTGTAGCTCTGCACGCTTTTTAGCTTGTTCGGCTTCTTCTTCAGCTCTTGCTTCGGCTTCAGCTTCTTCATTTAAAGCGTCTATCTGATTATCGATTGCTTTAATTCTTTCGTATTCTTCTTCGTTTATAAGTTTGAGTTTTTCATTATACTCTTTATCTATTAAAGCAATTCTTTCTTCTGTAGCTTTTTCATAAGCTCTTACATCGGCTTCATAAGCTTTTTCGGCTTCGTCGAGAGCTTTTTCATTAGCTTTTTCAGCCGCTTCTATTTGTTCGTCCAGATAATCAGATAACGCATCATAAGTCTTATCATATTCTTTCTTTTTAAGATCATACTCTTGATCTAGAGATTCTTTAAGCGCATCATACTCTTTATCATAGGCTTTCTTTTTTGCATCATATGATTTATCAAAAGCTTTCTTCTGATTCTCATACTGCTTTTCTAAAGAAGCTTTTTGAGCTTCAGCAGAACCTTCTGCTGCATCCATCTGAGAATATAAAGCGTTGATAGCTTCTTTCGTTCCAGCAGTAGCTTCTTTCTGTTCACTATGAACATCATTGAAATACTTCTTCAATATGGAAGCTGCATTCACACCAGCACTTGATAATTGAAGAAGCTGATCGCCCATAAGTCGACCGTTGCCAGCTACATTGGTAAATATCTGAGAAATTCGTTCGTACTCTTGATTAGTGGTTGCAGCGGTTCCAGCGACCGCCCGTAATGCTGCATCTAATCTTTCACCACCATCGATGCCAGACGATGCAAATTGTCCTGCAGCCTTAGCCGCTTCATCAAAGCCGTAAGCTGTGCCATCCACAGAATCCATGGCTTGTTTCATGATTTCATTTACTTTTTCTTCATCATTAAACAAACCTTGAAGAGTGAATCTGGCATTTTCAATACTTAAAGCTCTCTGTTTGCCACCCTCAACGATAGTATCATAAACGAAACTTAATCCTTTACTAGCAAATCGCATTGCGGCATCAGTAAGATTTGTCAGCACTCTCATACCAACAATACCAAGAGCCGAAAATTTATTTTGAATAGCATCCACGCCGGCCGCTATACCACTGAGATCGACATTCCTAGCAGCATTATCAATATTTTCAAGACCTCTAGTAGCTCCATCTAAATTCAGAGCCATTTTTAGCCTATCCAACGTACTCATGCTTGTTTGGACATTACGCTCGAAATTCGAATTATCAAACCGCATCTCGACAACGCGTTCGTCGATTGATCTACTCATAATTCCGTAACCTCCCTCCAAGCATCATCAGCTATCTTGTCGAAAATGGGCTGTATCGCTGGATTGATGTAATCTCTTCCAACGACATAGCCCCCATTTCTTGTTCCGTGACCATATTGCAGAATAATAGCTATATTTACTCCCTTATTCACATTTGAATTAGTGAAATTAAGTCTGGTAGTGCCCCTCTCTCTAATAATTTCATAACTCCATGAGGCGGCTGTTTTGCCTGTCTTTTTCGGCGTCACAGAGGCTAATGCAGAAACCCCAGCTTGCCCATATCTATCCAAAATATTTAAATAATCTCGTTTTAAGACAAAATTAAAAAACCTCTCCGTTTTGGAGAAGTTTCCACTGTGCCGAAAAGATATGCCAGCCATATTATTTAAACCCTCTTTGCATATTTCAATGAAATCCATCCAAGTCCGGATTTAAGTTTTCCCCATCCGTTTTTAACCTCGGTTATTGTGAAAGTTCCTATTCCGGTATATCCACCGGTTGTCGGGTAATTTGTCCCAGGACCTTTACGCACATTTAAGAAAGGAGTATCAACTTTAACGAGGAATGACTCTTGCTCCGGTTCTTCTTTCTTTGAGTTCGTTAAACCTTTAGAATATAAATCGTAAAAGGTCTGACCATACTTAGTTCGCTTCATCTCAACTTTTTCGGACTGGTCTGCAGGACGTTCATAGTCATGGAGCATTGCGTTAGAAGCTTCTAAAATAGAAGAAGACTTCTTCAGCTTTTTAAGCAGCTTTGAATTCGAAGCAAATTCTTGAAGTAAGAAATTAAGCTGACCGTGCAAACATCCTATAGAAAGTCCGTTGTCTTTCATAAAGTCATATAGCCTCTGTTTAAGACTCCAAAATGTCCACTGAGCCAAACCGTAACCAGCTTTATCATTAATGAACCGTTCTCGTGAATAAGTCCCATTATCAATAGCTTCGGTATACTGTTTATCAGACATTCTGAGAATCTTTTCAAACCCATTTTGAAGATTTTCTGGTTTCAATCCAGATTCAGCATAAAGGTTTCCCATTATTCCGGCAGTTGCAACTTCGCTAAAACCGTGTCTAGTAAAGAAAGACCAAATGACTGCCGAAGTATCATCAGCTTCAGTCTCCACTAGTCCTTTCTTAAACTCATCCCAAGTATGCTTACCTTTATTAAATACATAAGGAGCAGGACAAATCTTTCCAGTAACATCATAGTGACGAAGTACATTACTAGCAGGAATGCTGTATTTAATCATAAGTTCTTTAGTGAGTTCGATAGCCGAAGCAACTGTCAAATCCTCGAAATACCAGTTTTCATCAGCCACACTGGTAGAGCCCTTAGTCTTTGTGCAGAGCTCAATTCCTATCGAATTAGCATTCCTGCAATACGGGTGAACATACTTCTTAGCTCCACAATGCCAAGCGATGTTTTTATCCTCGACACTCTGCCATACCTCCCCATCATATCCGACGAAGTAATGAGCAGAAGACTTACAATGCTCTTTGGCAAAGTATTCGGCGTTTCCTTTTGCAGTTCCCACTGCTCCAACATAATGAATCACTATGTATTTAATTCTGTCAGTACTTCCGGGATTGTAATTGTATTTGCTAATAAGTTTATTTATCTGCATATCTATTACCTTTTCTTTGCCTTTGCTCTTCTGGCAGCATTAATAGCAGCATGATGTTGAGCTATCTCTCGCCTACTCTTTTTCTGAGGAGGTTTGTTCTTTTCCTGGCATACTCTTATCAAAGTTATCAGCTGATTCAAATGCCATTTCTGACATTCAAATGGTATGTTCAGAGCAACCATTGAATAATAAAAAATCTCAGCTGTATAAATTTCTCTATTTGGTGGTTTTTTGCCATCATTAGAAAACCACGTAGCAGTCATAGGGTCGTTGATATAACCCATAATCTGGTCGACATTCTCTTTAGTGAGCCCTCTATACACCTCAGGATTCACATTCTGAGTCAGTGTCATACAACGAACATAATCTATGATCTGCTCCGCGGATTTTTCTTCTTTTCCAAAAAACGGCACATGCCATTTTGATTCCCATTTATGAAGTGATACGAGAGAATGCTCCAATTGTAAGTTAATAGATTTGATATAGCAGAATTCCTGCTTACTCTCATCCCACAATTCTTGTTCTGGTATTGTTATCTTAAGCATTGCTCTCTATACCTCTTATTTCTTTGCCACTTCCAAAGCCGGTTTATTATGGTCGGATGTCAATTTCTTAGGAAGTATTCCGTTAACAAAATCGGCAGCAGCCTTATCATCTGTAACCAGTTCCATCCAAATATTGGAATAGGCCATAGTCGACTTAAATTCATCGCGAATAGCGTCATTCTTCACAAAGGTCCTTCCGTCCAGACTCTTCTGTCCATAAGACATGAGAACAATCTCTTTAAAATACTTGATAAGCTCCGTCTGATTTTTAGTATTTATGATCTCTTTAAGTTTGTTTTCAAACCCACCTTCTATAGATACATGTAAATCTACTAATTCAGCTTCGGTAAGATTGAAATAAAAATCCTCGGTTCTTTCATTACCGTCAAAGTCCTCATAAGTAATTGTCTTCTTTACCATTGCTTTCTCCTTTCATTTTTCAGATACAAAAAGGGCGAGACCGTCATTTAATACGACCCCGCCCTATGCAAAAATATAAAGTTGTTAGATTAATCAGCCCTGTGCCTTGAAGAACGCTATAACATCGTCGGGAAGAGGAAGCCTAGCATCTGTACCAGCGGAAGTCTGCTCATAGTAAGTCTTTTCCGAGTCCATAGTTGCATCAGAAGTCTTAACATACTCGCCATTTACCAATTCATAGTAATCCTTACCAGTCTCAAAGCTCTCATCTTCCGTTTCAGCATAAGTAGCGTCTGAGCCATAAAGAATCTTCTCGAAAGCCTTTATCTTTGTATCATCGGCCTTTGTAGACTTTATAACAAAGTGAGCAGTAGGCTTATAAGCTTTACTGGTTTCAGGGTTAACGGTTTTTATCGGAGGAGGAGTAGTATTGAACTCCCAAGACAAGGTTGTTGCTTCCGGACTATCATTAACAGTTGAACGGCTCTTCTCTGAAGGGGATGCCTTTGCTCCATAAACAAGGTGAATCTTGTATCCATGCTCATCACCCTCTGTGTCGTTACCAACTATCGTACGATAAGAAAAGCCGAAAGATTTCCTAGTCTGCTGTTCGATCATTACCCCTGGGGCAACTTCAGCTGTACCATCACACGCATCGAACTCTTCAGGGCTCATATAAGCCTCGATTGTTCCACCGAACTTCTCAGCTGACATCAGAGTAAGATACTTAATATTATCGGCATAAATGTCGTTAGCCTCGCCACCCGAAGGGCTCTCGGAAACGGAAGAAAGCCCATTCCATGCCACACCCTTAGAATAAGAATTTCCAACCATAGGGTAAAGTACGCCGTGGTCCACACCAGTTTCATATTCGCGCTCGCCAGTCTGATCCCATGCAAGTTTCATAATATTACCTCCTAAAAATAAAGCTCAAAAACATCGTGATACAAATTGTCAGCGACAAAGTGCCTATCAAAGCTGCAATACGGTAGATTAAGCACCTTGTCTGGCAATGTAGAATCAGGATCTTGATAGATAACTGTTACAGAATATAAATTGTTTCTGAGATACATGTAATTGTCCGCATACTGCTTATCGATCTTGCTCTTTTCGTACACAATACAGGGGTACTTTAGCTTCAATGATTCTGGCGGCTGAAAGTAAACATTTCGATTTCCAATAAGCTTTTCCAGTATAAGCTGTAAGTCTAATCTATTCTTTGACATCGTTGTACAGACCTCCTATACTCAATATTAATCGTGGATACTGTACTTCAACAGAAGAGATTTTCCACTTTGCCCCCATATATTCCACATACCTCATAGCGTGGAAGTTCTCACGGGCAAAAGGATCGGACACAATGCTTATCTGATTCGATATGCCTATGTTATCATTGACTTGGCCAGCAGATTCAAGCTTGCGGTAATTCTTGGTTAAGTCGCCATAGTACTCCCGCTCACTTATCATCTCTTCCCAAACACCAGGTCTAATTTCCTCAGTGACAGCATATCCTATCTTTCCAAAGAATTTTGCCATGAGAACCTCCATTTTGAATTTTTAAGCGTTTTCGCAAACAAGTCCCTTCAGATCATAGACCTTCGTTACTGACTCGTATCCTTCTTTACTCGCCACGACAGTAATTGTCTGCGAGTCCTTATCTGCTATGTGAAGTACCACAATTCCGTCATCGTCAAGGACGACAGGATTGGTGACGGTCACAGTAATTGTGGCATCGTCAGCTTCCGGAACGGCGAAGTGCAGAGCGATGTAATTGCCCGACTGAAGAGCTACATCAGATGAGAATCCAGTGTAATCACTCACATACTTCAATGTGCCAGAAATGGCATTGTCGCTAATAGCCACATTATCCTGCAGGTCGGAAATAACTTTCCCGAACAGGTCTTCATCTGCGGCTATGCCCAAATCAGCAGATAAGCCCATTAAGGGTTTTCTGTCACATCTTCTTCGATGGCAATTGCGGAATAGACCCTAGTAAGAGCTCCTGATACCCTGGTCTCCAGCAGAGATTTCTCTTGGTTGAAGTCGATATCAAACTGTGTGAAGTGAGCAACCTCGCCACCCTTAGTAGAGCCAAGAGCATAGTCAGAAAGGTTCACTATCATTGCCAGAAGCTTCTTTGTCTTAACGACCAATTCACCTTCGGGTGTGAAAGTCCTAGTCTTACCCTCGAACTGCTCACAGGTATAGATTTCGCCAACATTCAAAGCGGCCGCCAGCTCACTCTTAGAGCTATAAAGCCTGCGTCCATTCAGATCCCTAGCCAGAAGCATCACATTCAGCATATGAGGAGTGATGAACATATCCGGTGTGCCGGTTCCCTTGAACTTCTCCCTAGCATAAAGAACAGTGTCGATCATACCCTCGGAATACATATAATTAAGACCAAACTCCTGAACGGCTGAACCATGGAAATCTTTCTTAACCTCTTTAAGATCGAAATCCACATGAAGGGTGTATAACTCATCATCCAGCCATATAGGTCTAATATGTTCAGGAGCTATCTTATCGGGATCTCCGTCATCCCTACCATCGCCCAACATTATAGCAGTTGCAATTTCCTCATTTAACATCATACGGTCGATGTTATAGAGGTACTGCACATAGTCGAAATCAGTGATGTCGATTATGTCATCCCTATGGAGAGCATTCTTCACATATACGGTCTGAGGATCGGTTGTCCTACGAACCAGCTTGAAGTTACCAGAAAGAGACTTCTGCTTACCCTTCTTATAACCTTTTGCCCTAAGGTCATCCATAGCCTTCTCGATGTTACGGATATCGACCTGTCCGGTACGAATCCTGCTGATAGGACTCTTGTGGACTTTTCTCATAACTACGCCTATCCAGCCCTGATCATTGGTTATAAGCTCAGGAGCGCCCGGCCTTACATCTTTATACTCCGGGAACAGGAGATCTATATTGTCCGGTGCAAAGCCGCCTGCGGTAGCGTCGTGCTGTAGAACATTGTTATCCTCGGCATAGATTTCCAGAGCGTTCTTCCAAGTTCCAACCTTATTATTCTTTGCAAGCTTAAGGATTTCCTCCTGATCGGAGTGGCAGATTACATTCTTCTGAGTAGCCTGTCCGTTTTCAAATAAATTGTGTTTCATTTCCTTATCATCCTCCTCTTTATCAGTTTTCTTGGCGTCTTCTTTTGAACTGAGAACTTCTCCAATCATTGCATAGACGACATTTTTCTGTTTCTCGCTCATGCTATTGAAGACATCTCCGATAGTCTCTTCGCCTTCTTTTTTATCTTTCTTTTCTTCTTCGGGCTTCTTATCATCCGACTTGTCATCGGAGTGGGAGAGTACTTCTTTTTCCTCGGTTGCATCTTTCTCAGAAATATCATCGGAATGCTGGAAACTTATAGTCTCTCCAGTATAGATAATGGCTTCTTCTTCAGATTCTTCGCCATGGGCAAAAGATCTGGAATCAATAAATGCTCCAGGATTAGCACCAGCAAGTACCAGACTTACTTCTCGTATTGCACCATGTAGCACTTCCGAACCACGCTGTTTAAGCTGATTGGCAAATATGGATAAGGCAGTAACATCCCCATGCTCCACAAGTGCTTTGGCATTACGCCCCTGATCTGTCTCTTCATTGAATTTACAATAAGCCATTACGCCTTCTTCGCAATTCTGCAGAAGCGCATGACCGAGCACATTAAACGGCTCATTATGCTGGTGGTTCCATACAAGAGGAACCGTCTCGCCATCACTATCTTTAAATGCATCTTTTCTAATAATCCTACCGTCAGAGCATTTAAGATCGTTTTTGGTCGCCCAGCCACTAAAGTCATATTTCATCATTTTGAATTTTCCTCCTCTGTGTCAGGCTGTTTTCGTTCTAGAGCTAAGTCCGAAGCTGGCGCACTAAGATTACTATTGCGAAGTTCATCTGCTTTGGGATCGTCTGCTGGCTTCATACCAATGGCTTGTCTTATCTCATTGGAAGTCATGATCTCATTTCTAGTGAACTTATCCGCAATCTCTGCAATTTCAGATACCGGAACTAATCGGAACGGATCTCTGAAGAACTCAATTGACTGCGACTGCGATCTGGCAGTCTTGGTTAAGAATTTTCTTTTCATCTCATCAGCTATTGCTGAAATGATTGGCTCGATCGTTCGGTTATAATAATTAAGCATAGTTTTCTCATCTGCCGTTCCGTCAAGAATTCCTTGGGTAATGCCAAGCTGACTGAACAGCATTTCAGTGAGGTATTCTATTTGCTTAAGGAGATTATTCTCAACCGGACGGTTAAGCTGTGTAATATGTTCGGACGCATCAGTGTAAGCGATTCCATACTTGGAATTCGCTAGCTGATTCTCAATGCTTTTTCGCCGATTCTCAGCCTGGTCCTCTCTGGCTTTGGTTCTTATTATGTATGGCAACTGGATAATAAGATCGAGCTTCCCAGAACTATTATTCTCATCAATCATATCCAACAGATTAAGTTTTCTTATCAGACGCTGCATTGTAGAGTTAGGTTCATTAATTACGGCATAAAGCGGATTCTCGACTATCGCAACGGCACTTTTGGCTATCAAGATTTCCTGTTTACGACCGATTAACTCGTTATAGACTTCAATCTTTACATGTTGCGGATACCATTGAGTAATCCGTCCTGTACGCATTGATAAGATGTCAAACGAGCCAGGCATTCCAGTTTCTGGGTTATCGGTAGTATCTATTGGAACTATGGCGATACATCCTTCGTCCATCATAGACATTACTATATCTTGTATGAATGCTCTTCCCGTCTGATCAGTGTTAGCTTCTAAGGTAAGACATTCGTTAAGACCTGAATCCATCTCTTCCAAATATCTTCCGTCTTCATCTAAACGAACATGCTTTATGTCGATAGAAGAGACATCTAATGCAACACGATTGTAAATGGAAGTGACAATAGAACGCTCATTGCCGCGAGAAAATCTCATTCTGTCTGGCCTATAAGAAGACCCAGCACCAACATCAACCCACGACCTCGTAGGATCCTTGTTAAAAAAAGCATTCCAGGCACGTTTAAGCCTGGAACCGAATGAATTCTCCATTTTGATTTTTCTCCTTTTTATCTCTTAAACATTTTTCGATATCCCCAAGTGCCATCATCTGAATAATCACCAAAACCATGTTTTTCAGCTATTTGACCAGATTTAGGATTTGTTAATAAATAATTCCACTGAAGTTCTTTAAGTTTTGTATTTTTCTTGCTATTGAACCATTTTATAGCCTCATTTATGTTTTTACTTGTGACTCCAGTCCCACGATAGTTAGGATCTGTAGCTATAGCTATTTGACCGACACCTTCTTTTCCATCGTCCCAAATCTCTAACATAGCTACGGGTTTATCTCCATGCTTTTGTATAAATGTTTTTGCAATATTAGATACTGTTTCTGCGGCATATTCTTTCTCAATCCATTCGTCATAATCAGAATTACCAAGTTTACGCTTTTCATCTTTGGAAAGTGTGTTAACAATCGAATTAACATCGTCGACATAATTTAATTCTCTATTAACCCGTCTTCGATAATAACTTCGTTTTTTACCTTCCGCAGTCAAAGTTCCATCTTTATTCTGATATCGTCGCACACCCCATTTCATTCCTAGAATGCCGTGATGGTATAGCTCATTTATCATTCAAAAGCCTCCCTGTTAATCTTGTATGCCACATATGCGTCCATCATAGCTGCCACTGCATCTATCTTCTGATCTGCACGATACTTGTACAACTTACGATTGCCATTGGTATCTTCTAAAGTAATAGCGTTTCCCATAGAGAACTCCATAAGATCTTCATCAAATAGAAGAAGTCTTTGCTCTGCGAGTTTCTTCAATTCTCCTAATGGAACCGATTCTGTTCTAGCCCCTTGAATGACTTTCTCGACACCAAATGAACTATTCTCAGTTTGCCATCTTGCGACAAACTCTTTTGCGTTATATGGGTCATAACCGAAAGCTCTAACATCGTATTCACATTTGGCTATGTGATTATCCAAATCATCATAAACTTGCATCATGTCCAGAACAGTTCCATCCATAACAATGAGACTTCCTTCTTTCATAAAAGACTCATATTTTACTCTCATAGCCGAAGTGAGTTTTGTCATCGTGTACGAGGTAATGTAGTTTCGAGTCTTTATACCGAAGCAATCATCTCGTAAAGGGAACATAAATACGAATGAACAGAAGTCATCGCCAAGCGATAAATCAGCGCCCATAGCACACGGCATTTGCCAGTAATCTCTTTTGCGATGCGGAAGAGTCTCCCCGTAAGCGAAGAAATAGGTATAGCCTTCCATAGGAATTCCGAATCTCTTGGCTAAAATATCATTCCTAGCAGATGGTACATTCTCAGCCCTATCTACATCTTTCTGATAGGCTTCATAAGTTACGGTCTTACCAAGATTCGGATTAGCTTTAACCCACATGGCCGGATTAGAAATCTCGTCTATGGAATCCAACCGATACCACCAGATAGAAGTGTGAAGATCCAGGTATTCGCCTTTAAGAATCTTCATCAATTCCATTTTGATTGAGTCACCACTTCCATTTCGGACAGTTCCCTCAGAACTTGTCGCTACGATTATATAATTCGGAACATCACCTTTATCCGCTCCCTGCTCGATAGCACCTATAGGGTCTTCTCTTAATTCTCCAGATAACCATTCGTCAACTGTGGCATACTTCACCCTTAACCCCTGCAGTTTATTAATACTCAGAGGTCTTATCTCCAGAAGAGAATTGGTAAAGAAATTCTCAACACCTTTCTTAGTAGACGCAAGATGCTTACGATTCATCTTGTCGCCGGTAGTATTCTGCAAAGAACCCTCTGTCATAAACTCAAACAAAGGACCTCTCGCTCTAGCTATTGCAGTTGTAAAAGGAGAAATTACTTCTTCTGCTAATTTCATAGTAGGAGCAGTAGTGATTTGATGTGTTGTGGATTTGTCTACGACTAAGCCGTATGCATGAATGCAGGTGGCATATAAAGACTTAGCGGCTCCTCGACCAACTATAAGATATTGCTTATTAATCAGGCGTTTCTTAACCCATTTGGTAACATACCTGCCGCCATGGCCATCAGCTCTTGGAACATACACGCTTTGTTCAACGAAGTAATACCATCCAAATATCTGTTCGGCCCAAAGCTTAAAGGTATCAAGGAGATGGAGATCTCGACCATCTGTTAAAGTGAGTTCCGACTCACAGAAACGAATCCATCCTTCGACTTTTGACTCATCATACCAAACTCCCGGATTGGCTATAAGGTCATCTATGCGATGCATCTCCATAGAAATGTTTTCGCAAACAGGAATTTCGCCACGCATTACGGCATCTCTGAAACGGCCGTAATATTTTGGAGTGGCCGTATTTGAGAGTGCCATATGGGTTCTCCTTTATTTTTTATCTTTTTTCTTTTCGTTATCAAATTTGATTTCTTTCATCTTTGTATTCATAAATGTGTTAGAAATCTTTGCCATATTGTTATACATATTTATACCGCTATTTGTAATGTTAGCGGCGGTATTGAGGAAATCGCCCATCTGTTTTACCATTTGGTAACCGGTAGTTCTTTTTTTCTCTATAAGCCTCAGAATATTGTCTTCCTTGTTATAACGATTTAAAACATCCTGAAGCTCATTAGTAGTAAAAAGACTTTTATGAGCATAAGCCGATTCTAAATCACCAGAATCAATTATTCTTTTCTTGAAAAGTTCAACTTTATCAGCTGTTAAATCTTCATCTTTTTTGTTAGTGCTTGAATCAGATTTCTTAGAATTTCCAGATATTTTTTTAGATGTACCAGCTTTAGCCGCTTCTCCTATTTCCTTTCCTCCAACATGTCCTTTTGGATATGGTTGAAAGCGTCGTATACCCCATTTCATCCCAAGAATGCCATGGTGTTCTAAAGCTTGATCCGAATTCCAATTTTCCATTTTGAATCTCCTTTAATGTCTAATTCTATAGCAATAAAGCTTTTCGTCCGGCAGTAATGAATTTAGAAACGATTGAATCAGCCATTTTAGTCTCATAAATTTTGTTTGGTATAGTATGTTCAATATCGAAGACTATAACCGGAGACTTAGCCTTAAAGCCACCATAAATAGCATCATTAGTATCAAGAACTGCTCCATAACCAGAATCCTTACAAGCTTTGAAAAACTTCGCTCTTTGATTATAGACATCCTTACCGCCTCTCTTATTTTCACCACCATCATAAGGAATGACATAATTAAACATCCTATATACCTTTTGTAAATCATCAGATGTTGGAGTATAAGAATCGTTTTTTAATTTATCAAGAATATCCCTAGATTCTCTGTAACCAGAAAACTTGTATTTATCTTTAACAAAATAGTTTTCCATACGATTCGAATCGGTAACAAAATTGTAAAAGTCACGATCTTTCTTATAAAGACCCATAAATATTTTTGCTCCAGAGTCTTCGCTTGCAACTTTAAGATCCTTATTTAATGAATTATCTATACGGTACTTCATAAAATATCCAGTACCGATAGGTTTTCCATTATCGTCATAAATAGTTCTAGGAGCTTTTTTATTAAAGAGAGCATTATACAAATGCTTATCGAGTTTATCGTGAGTAGCGTAAAACATATCAGCATTTTTAGTTCGATCTTTATCGTATGACAATGTACTAAGAACTGTTTTATCGGCTTTAAGAACTTCATCGAAATGCTTTTTATTATAAATACTATTTGGAGCTTTTCTCTTTTTTAGTATAGCTTTTTTCTCGGATTGTGTATAATCGCCTCCGCCAAGAGGATATGGAGGTCCATTTCTTTCGCCCCATTTTTGGCCTAGAATGCCATGATGTTGTAGAGCCGAATCAGCATTCCAATTATCCATTTTTTCTCCTTTTTACATAATCAACTCCCGATTCAGATTTAATCTTTTTTAAGGATTTCTTAGAATCAAGAAAAATTACTGGAAAATCTGAATACCGATCATTAATATCTTCTATAGCGTCATATCCGAGTTTCTTGAAATGGTCAAAGATCTCGTTATTATTAAGCGAATCTCTGCCAATTTTCTTTAGTATATTGTTTGCTACCTCGACTCTACCGCGATATTCTTTAGAAGCTAAATTAGAACCAAATGATCCAGCGTCATCAAGCACATTTTTTATTTCGCCATTTTTCTTAATGTCCTTTACGTATTTGCTATCCAACTGACTGATCGGATCAATAGAGTTGATGGGTGTATTACCATAGTTTTTAAGAAGTTCGTCTACAACTTTTCTTCCGTTTGCAACTTTGACATCTTTTTTAAGAGCATAATGATCCACATTAACATTATCAAGATTCCATCCATCATCACCAAACCAATTAACATAAAAGTCAGTCCCATTAACCCCTCTATTCTTAAGTCCGTCTATAGATAAATATTTGGTATTAATTTTGCTTTCTTTTTCATCAGATTCTTTTTTATTACTCGGGGCCAAAGTTCCTTCAGCATCTGGACTCCAGTGTGTCACTCTTGTTCCAAGAGTTCCTTTTTTAAGTATAATATCTTCTCGGTCGCTATCTCCAACAAATCTAGAACTAGTAAATCCATGCTTTCTTTTTTCTTGGTCTAATCTCGCCCGTCCTGCGGCAGTTAGCGATCCATCTTTATTCTGGTATCGTCTTATACCCCATTTCATTCCAAGAATGCCATGATGCTGTAAAGCTTCCATTTTGAATCTCCTTAATCTGTCTCTGGGTCGACGGCAACATTCAATCGCCATTCGTCCTCGCTTATTAACCTGTTAATCACTTCGATCATAGAAGAAGTCATTGTGGATGTGTCGAACATCAGCTGTACTTTTTTATGCATGTACGATTTAACTAATCCTAGAATCTCTTGATTATTTGGAAGATAATCAGACCAAGTCTCTTGTTTCCCAGAAATACTAAAGCCTGATGGACCAACACCCAATTGATTCAGAATCACAAATACCGCATTAATGTCCATAATCAAGTCCGCATCAAAGCTCTCGTCAGCTTCGGTAATTCCAACCAACTTCTTTATAGAAGTTAAGATACTCTCTGTTACATCCATAGTTTTCTCCTTTACTTACTTCTTCCATGGACAAGTGTCATTCGGTTTTCTTTCAATGGGATCTTTAGGTAAGAGTGACTCATTACTGAAATGAATAGCGTTGTGAGTGTTATGCGTTGTACAAATCAGATACTCAGGATTCATAAGCAAATCACTATGAGATTCTATATCTCGTGGTAAAACCGGATTCATATGATGAATGGTTATTCTCCCATAAATCTCATGCCCGTTAACTCCGAGGTCACATCCGTTGTCTCGCATAATAACGATGTCTCGAATTCGCTTCCACTCGACAGACTGATAAAAAGCCTGATTCATAAATCTGTCAAACCCAAAAGTCTCGACCCCAACTTTTCCGTTAAGTTGTAAATACCGAAACCTATCTTCGAAAGATTTAATCTTAGACAATTCGCTATAAGTCCTCATCGCCGTCATCCTCTCCAGAATAACTTGTAATAGCTCTCAGAACTTTCTCATAGTATTCAGAGTCTCTTTGAGTAGCTTGCAGAGCTTCAGTTTTAGCTCTAAGCAATTGATTCTCTTTTTCCAGCTTCTCTCGTTCCAAACGTTCTTTGCTTGATCCCATCTTTAAGTAATGAGTTATTACTTGTGACGAAGCCGTTCCTTCAATCAATTGTCGCTCCGCAAGATCCACGGCTAAAGATATAAGCTGGTTTTCCCTTGCTTCAGGAGTAAGGGCAGGGCGTATCTTGCGAGGTGATTGACTCGAAGGATCGACTTTCTTTGTCTTTCCCATTAGATACACCCCTTTCTTTATACACTTTCATGAATCTTGGACGAAGTTGCTAAGTAGTTTATGAGGTGTATAAATCTGAAAGGAGAAAAGCAGGAAAAGATCCTTACAGTCCAAATATCTTCTTACTAAGCAACTTCGTCCGAGACCCATGAATTCTTATCTAGACTTGATAATATATTTTCTTCATGGCTTCGATTTTGGTCATGACATTTATATATTTATCCAGCACAGTCTTCTGAGTATTTGCATAATCTACATCCGTCATGTCAGATGGCTTTTTCTGTTCCTTGAACATTTTACTTAATGCATTAGCGTGCTCCAGTTCCATGTCTGCCATTTTCTTAAATATACAACCTTCAGAAGTTCCTTTGTGCTCAACTGCCTTGGTCATATAGTCCATAGCTCCGTCGACTTCTTCGACTATGTGATCTTTTAAATAAGTTAGCATTTTGACCTCCAATAAAACGATAAAGGGCGTAACCTAAGGGAGAGACAAAGTGTAAGGTACGCCCTTTAAATGTTTGGTTATTTAGTTTACGCAGTAGCTGCTGCTCCGCCCTGCGAACCACTTCCAGTCCATGCAACAAACCTGCCAAGCTGACTGAGCAGATTGGCTGTCTGCTGCTGATTGGAAATCTCGTTCTGTTGCTGAACGATCTTAGCATTCGCATCATCCAGACGGTTCTGAAGCATCTGGGTCTTAATCTCACAGCAGCAAGATTCCATCTTAAAGCCGAGCTGGTCAATCTTCTGAGAAAGTTGAGCAGTCTGAGCCTGACCCTGCTGAACAAGACTATTAAAGCCTTGTATCATGTTGATTAGACTTGTGTTGTTCTGGCTCTGCACAAGCAGGTTCTGATCCTGGAACATCTTAGCAGTTTCGAAATTGTTCGTAGCTGTTGCAATTCCAAGATTGTTAAGCAGTGCCTGGATCGTCTGATTGTTGACGGCTTCATTCAGATCCATCTGAGTGGCTGGAGGCGGTCCCATAGGTATCGGAGGCCTATTATTTCCAAAGAAGCCACCGTTTCCACCGCATGCAAGGAACAAAAATGCAAAGAACCATAACAGATTACTTCCATTCATTTCCATGGCGTTTTCCTCCTTTCTGTATTTTTATATAAAACCCAAATCTTGAGCTTTATACATTATTTAAACCTAACCTTTGCATTATCTGTTGAGCTATAGCGTTCTTTCCCTGTTGAGCGGCATAATTCATGAATGCTGCTTTGGGATCACCATTGCCATATTGCTGGATAAGGTTCATGATGTTCTGTCCGCCTTGAATGTTATTGACTATTTGGTTGAATGTCTGTTTTGGGTCCGTGGAGCTCATTATTTGTTCCACCAGATTGTTTACCGTTGCCATTTGGTCTGTTTGACCGTTGCTCGTAGTTTGCTGAAGTGGATTGTTTGAGAGAATCGATGGCATGTAATATTTCCTCCTTAAATGTTTTCATCTCGTTTTTCATTTCAGTGACCGTGACATATTTACCAGGTTCAAACTTCGGTATTGGCTCTGGCGTCAATACATATCTTTCAAAAGTTTCTCCACCATTACTATCAGTCGCTTTCATATAGATGTAATCGGACTTTGGGTCAGCATCTAAAAATATAGCTTCACAATCTCGAGGCATTGGATACTTTTCTGCAGATTGCCACCCATTGACACGAATTACACGGCGACCTGGGAATAGTGTTTGGTTTAGACCTTGATTTAAAGCGGACAAGATGTTCGAATCCATGCTTTTCTCCTTTCCTTAGGTTTCAAATATCATCCATTCCAAATCTTGTTTCTCAAATATCACCCCCGGAGAATTTTTCGAG